>Ga0265595_1002164_pt1 | contig 13780 bp, 14 predicted proteins | sample saktaG_15_FD_190148 | JGI IMG/M metagenome (GOLD analysis project Ga0265595, IMG submission 190148) | Saline water microbial communities from Sakinaw Lake, British Columbia, Canada - sak_2013_06_06_50m | ecosystem: Environmental > Aquatic > Non-marine Saline and Alkaline > Saline ... | reverse complement strand
CGCGCGTCATACTTCTATTCATGCCGCGGGTGTGGTTATTTCTCCAACACCACTGACAGATTTTTCTCCAGTACAACATGAAACTGGTGGTGAACGTTTGACTACTCAATATGAAATGAAATCAGTTGAATCAGCTGGGGTTTTGAAGTACGACTTTTTGGGAATTAGAAATCTTTCCATATTAGGAAGATCAGTGGAAATTGTTAAAGCCACGACCGGTGTTGATATTAATATTTATGCTTTACCTTTGGATGATGAAGAAACTTTTGCTATGTTAGCTCGGGGTGAAACTATGGGTTTGTTTCAACTTGGTGGTTCGGGCATGACCAAGTGGCTCAAAGAACTTAAACCAAATAGAATTGAAGATATTATGGCCATGGTGGCGTTGTATCGTCCTGGTCCGATGGAATCTATTCCCGAATATATTAAAAGAAAACATAATCCTGAATTTGTTAGATATTTGGATCCACGCATGGAAGAATATTTAGAAGCCTCTTATGGACTTTTTGTTTATCAGGAAGATGTTATGTTATCGGCTATTCATTTGGCTGGTTATGATTGGATGGAAGCAGACAAATTTAGAAAAGCCATGGGTAAAAAAATTCCTCAAGAAATGGCCAAACAAAAAATTAAGTTTTATGATGGTTGTAAAAATTATGGTAAAATTAAAAGAGAAATTATAGATGAAATGTGGAGAGCTATTGAACCTTTTGCTGCTTATGGTTTTGGTAAAGCTCATGCCGCTTCCTATGGTATTGTGGCTTATCAAACTGCTTATTTGAAAGCTCATTATCCTGTCCAGTATATGGCGGCTGTATTGCATGCTGAGTTTGGTGATGCTGATAAAGTGGCGGAAATTTTTCATGAATGTATTAAAATGGATATTAAAGTTTTACCACCAAATATTAATGAAAGTTTTCGTAATTTTGCTATGGTTTCCAAACCCGGAGAACCTGGTGTGATTAGGTTTGGTTTGAATGCCATCAAAAATGTTGGTAAAAATATTTGTGATGTTATTTACACCGAAAGAAAACAGAATGGTAGTTATCAGAGTTTGGAAGATTTGTTGGAAAGAGTGCAAGACAAGGATTTGAATAAAAAATCTTTGGAAAGTTTAATCAAATGCGGGGCAATGGATTGTTTTGAAATAGACCGAGGATTATTATTGGGAAATATTGAGAATATTTTATTTTTTAGCCGACAGAATAAAGAAAAGAATTTGACTAATCAAGATTCTTTATTTGCTGGAACTGGAATAGATTTGGGTACAAAAGTGACTTTGAAAAAAGCCGAAGAAGCCACCTTGGATGATAAATTGATCTGGGAAAAAGAATTATTGGGTGTTTATGTTTCTTCGCATCCTTTTAAATATTATTCTGACAGGTTTGCCAATATTTTTGTGCCACTTGATCAGCTAGAAAAATCTGGACGTGATCAATGGGTAGTGATTGGTGGGGTGATAGACAGTGTAGAAAAGAAGATAACTAAAAAAGGTCAAATTATGTTGTTTGTGTCAATTCAAGATACTAATGGACAGATGGAACTTTTGGTTTTTCCAAAAACTTATGAAACAACTAAGGAACTTTGGCAAGAGGGTGAAGTGGTTTGTGTGGTGGGAAAAACTCCGAAAGAAGATGGCGATAACAAAATTTTTGTGGAAAAAGTGTTTACTTTGACAAAAGATAATGCCGAACAGGTCTGTGGACAATTTTTACATAATCAGTCAGTTTTGGATAATACTGAACAGGCGACGGAAAAGAGTGTAATTTTGAGTTTATCAAAAAAAGAATTAAGAGAAAAGACAGAAGATCTTAAAAAAATATTTGCTAAATATCCGGGTGATTATCAGATTTTTATTAAAGTAGAGGATAAAACAATCAAAACCCAAGCCATGGTTGATTGGGATAAAAATATTCAATTAGATATTGAAGCTTTGGTTGGGGTAGGTGGATTAGAGGTATTTAACTAATAATTTTTTTGTGATATAATATAAAATATTCACAAAAGGGTAATTTTTACTATGCCAAAGAAAAAAGAGCAAAAAAATATACTGTGGTTCAATGAAATTGATATTTTAGATGTTCCTTTGGTTGGAGGTAAAAACGCTTCGTTAGGGGAGATGTATTCCAAATTAACCACCAAAGGTATTAGCATTCCAAACGGCTTTGCAGTAACTTCCAAAGCTTATTGGGATTTTTTGAAAATTACCAATTTGGAACAAAAAATAAAAAAAATGGTCAAGGGATTGGATGTTCAGGATGTTAAAGCTTTGGCAATTACTGGAAAGAAAATTCGTAATTTAATTTTGGCAGCCAAGTTTCCCAAATCATTGGAAAAAGAAATAATTATTGCTTATAAAGAATTATCCCAGCAATGTAAAACCAAAAATTTGTCAGTGGCAGTTAGATCCTCGGCTACAGCTGAAGATTTGCCTGATGCCAGTTTTGCTGGTCAACAAGAAACTTATTTAAATGTCGTGGGTGAAAAAGATTTGCTTTTAGCTGTAAAAAAATGTGTATCATCTCTATTTACTGACAGAGCCATTTCCTATCGTGAAGCCAAGGGTTTTGAACACATGAGTGTAGCTTTATCGGTGACAGTTCAGCAAATGGTAAGATCAGATGTGGGTGCAAGCGGTGTATTGTTTACATTAGATACAGAATCAGGTTTTCCCGGAGTAGTTTTGATAAATTCTGCTTATGGTCTTGGTGAATATGTGGTTAAAGGCCGAGTAACGCCAGACCAATTTTACGTTTTCAAAGAAGGTTTAAAACAAGGTAAAAGAGCTATTATTAGTCGTATTTTGGGTAGCAAAGAAGTGAAACTAATTTATGCCAAAACTAGAGGTACTAAACAATCCTTGGTGCCAAAAAATAAGCAAAATAAATTTGCTATAACTGATGAAGATGTTTTGCAACTGGCCAAGTGGGGGATGGAGATAGAAGAACATTATAAAAAAGCCCAAGATATAGAATGGGCCAAAGATGGCCAGACTGGAAAATTATATATTGTGCAAGCTCGACCAGAGACAGTCAAGGCTCGCTCCAATCATTCGGTAATTGAAAATTACAAATTAAATAAAAAGGGAAAAATTTTGTTATCAGGTATAGCAGTTGGACAAAAGATTGGGGCGGGTAAGGCACGAGTAATAGAAAAACCAGACCAGATGAAGACCTTTAAAAAAGGTGAAATTTTGGTGACTAGAATTACTGATCCTGATTGGGAACCAATAATGAGAATTGCCAGTGCTATTATTACTGAACAAGGTGGAAAAACTTCTCATGCTGCGATTGTTTCGCGTGAGTTGGGTGTACCTTGTTTGGTGGGGGCAAAAAATGCTAGAAAATTACTCAAAACTGGTAAAAAAATAACTGTTAGTTGTGCCGAAGGCGATGAAGGTATTGTATATAATGGTATTTTACCGTTTGAAGTAAAAAAGACCGAGATAAAAGAAATTGCCTCAACCAAAACAAAAATAATGATGAATGTGGGTGATCCTGACAATGCATTTGCTTTGTCGTTTTTACCAAATGATGGGGTCGGTTTGGCAAGAGAAGAATTTATTTTTACTAATTTTATCCGCATTCATCCACTTGCTTTGATAAATTATAATAAATTAAAAGATAAAAAAGCTAAGAAAAAAATTGCTGAAATGACCAAGGGCTACAAAAATAAGTCTGATTATTGTGTGAGTAGATTGGCTGAAGGAATTGCTAGAATTGCAACAGCATCATATAAAAATGATGTCATTGTTCGGTTGTCAGATTTCAAAACCAATGAATATGCTACTTTGATTGGTGGAAAAGAATTTGAACCAAAAGAAGAAAATCCAATGTTGGGTTGGCGCGGGGCTTCGCGTTATTATTCCAAAGAATACAAACAGGCTTTCAAATTAGAGTGTGAGGCAATTAAAAAAGTTCGCAATGATTGGGGATTGACAAATGTGATTGTAATGGTACCATTTTGCCGAACTCCCGAAGAGGGGCAAAAAGTTTTGGACACGATGAAAGAATTTGGTTTAAAACAAGGTGAAAATGGTTTACAAGTTTATGTGATGTGTGAGATTCCGTCCAATGTAATATTGGCCGAAGAGTTTGCCAAAATATTTGATGGTTTTTCAATTGGTTCCAATGATTTGACTCAATTAACTTTGGGAGTTGATCGTGATTCTACATTAGTTAGTCATGTTTATGATGAAAAAAATAAAGCCGTCACAACTTTGATTCGTGATGTAATTAGAATAGCTCACAAAAATAAACGAAAGATTGGTATTTGTGGTCAAGCCCCTTCTGATTATCCAGAATTTGCCGAGATGTTAGTAAGAGAAGGAATTGATAGTATATCTCTTAATCCCGATACAGTTGTGGCTACGCGTGAGCGCATTGCTTACACTGAAAAAACTTTGGGTAAAAAAGGTAAAAAAACTAGTGCCAAGTTTTTGAGTTTGGTGATTGCCTTTGGTGTGTTGGCTTTTGGAATTATGAGTTTGGGTGCTGGCTGTACCAATCAAGTTATAAAAAATACGGCTCCCAAAATAAATAATAATGAATTGACTCCGGCCCAAGTGAGAGAAAAAGTTATGCAAGCCAAGGATGATGAATTTGCATTAAAAATGTATGATTTAAGAGAATCAACTTTTGCTAATTTTGAAATAAAATATCCGGTCAGTTGGTCAGTTGAAAATTGGAACGGGGGATTGACAATGAAAAATGATGAGACTGGAGAATATATAAGTATTTTTAAACAATAGTCTCTCATCCAATGGGAGGAAATGAACCTAAAAATATTGAAATTAGTGGTCAAAAAGGAATTTATTATGAAGATGGGGAATTTAAGATTGTTGAATTTGATTTGAATGCTGAAAAAATTATTTTAGAAATTAATGGTAAAACCGATAAATTTCAAGATATTTTGAGTACGTTAACATTTACACAAAATGATACACCTGATCGAGCCTTGACCCATTGGGATGTAAAAGAAAAACGGATTTGCGTTCAGATGATTACTTATGCTAGAATAAATAAGACGGCGGACTGTCAGATGTTTAGCACACCGTGCGACGTACCTGATAGTTGGGAGGTTTGTGATAATAATTAAGTTATAAAATATAATTTTATGGCTAAACCTGCAAATTTAGAACATTCGGCTTTTGGTTGGTCAAAAGATGATTTTGCTAGACCAGATTTTTTTGTTGACCCAGAAACCAACGAAAGAATAGAGGGGAAAGTGTTATCTTTTTCTTCGGATGGAGGCAATAAAATGGCTGAAATTGTGACTCCAAATGGAGAAAAAAAGATAGTTAAAATTTTAGAAAAAACCAAAATAGAAGCTTTTGATTTTGAGTCAATAATTTCTTCTCATCCTGAATCTTTTGAACTTAATGGTAAAAAATATCCAGTTGTCTCTGACGAGGAATTTAAGATTTTGGACAATCAAGACCCTGAAATTGCCAAAGAAATGGAAAGAATTTTAAGGCTTAGAGGTATTCATGGCGGAGAAAATAATTTAGTTGAGGTTTATTTGTGGGATAAAAAACGAGTGGTAAAAATATCAACTACCAAAGATGATTTCGGAACCTTTTTAAGTTAATTTTTAAATTTGAAATATATGGAAAGACCAGATCATTGGAATTACGTCCGTGGATTTGGAGCACCAGAAGATCTACGTAAGGAAAACAAACATTTACCCCAACCCCAAATTGGAGAATTATATCAAATTAAGTCGAAGCAAGATGGTAATCCGGTGGTAATGAAAGTTATTGAACTTAAAAGTGGTGGTGACGGTGGGCAACTTGTGGTAATGGAAGCAGAAAATGCTTTTGATACTAAGACTGGCCAAAGGCGGGGAGTACCTGATCAAATAACAATGCCGTTGGAAAATTTAGTGGATTATAAAAAAGTTGATTAAAAGTTGATTATCCCGTGAGTGTGATGCGTGGTAGCGATAAAATTAAGAGTAAAATTCAACTAGATTGTCCGATTTTATTAATTAAATAGAATGACACAAGTGAAGTGAAAATCATTAGATTTTCATCTCATTTTTGTCATTCTAAATTAAAAAGAGAATTTGGCGACGGAGCCTATAAAAAGCTCAGCGGACCGGACGGGACTCGAACCCGCAACTTCCGCCGTGACAGGGCGGTGCTCTAACCAGTTGAACTACCGGTCCGCAGAGCTTTTTAATTTGGTTTGAATTGTTTTTGGATTACGGACACCAGTTGCCAGGTCATCCGACCTGGTCCGGTCGCATGACCGGAAACTACTGGGGTCCGTATGATGAAAAGATTATAACACAATCTTTTCATATTTTCAAGCCTTATTTTTTCTCTTCGGCCTTAGCTTTTAGTGTTCTTTTCAGCTTTTTTTTGTCGCGTCTGATTTTGGCTTCTTCTCGTTCAATTTTGAATTTAGCGTTATTTTTTTTTCTCATTCCCATATTAGTAATTTTAGTATTAAATAGTGATAATATAATACACTATATTGAAAAATATGTCAATAAGAGATAATAACCACAGTAAGATACCCAGTCATCCGACTGGGTTATTTTGGCTTGCGCCAAAATAAAAAGACCCTCGAAGTGTTCGGTGATGGTATTGGGACAAAGGAGGGGGTGTCCCGCCATCAGCCAAACACTTTAAAGGTCTTTGGTGATTGCTAGATTGTTATATCATAATAGCATATTTGAGTTATTTTGTCAAGAGGGGTTATGTGGATATTTTTATAGAAACAAAAAACCGGTCTTTTGAGAACGGTTTTTTAAATATCGTATATTATTATTTTACCGCTTCTACAATCTTGGCAAAAACTTGTGGTTCTTTGGCAGCGATTTCGGAAAGTACTTTGCGATCCAATTCTATATTTTTCTTTTTTAGACCACCCATAAATTTGCTATAGCTCAGATCAAATTTGCGGACAGCTGCGTTGATGCGAACTTGCCAGAGACCACGCATAGTTCTTTTCTTTTTGCGTCTGTCGGCATAAGCATAAGCACCAGCTTTGGTATCAGCAGTTTTGGCAACTTTGATCAGGTTTTTTCGTCCACCTTCAAAACCTTTGACACGTTTGTGTAAATTGCGACGTTTTTTTACATGTCCAACACCTCGTTTAACTCTTGGCATATTTGATATTATTATTTCATTAGTATGGCTATCATTTAAATATTTTTGATGGCTTTGGTAATAGTCTCATTCATGCTTTTGTGCATGGTAGTATCACTACGTTTATTTCGTTTGGTATTACCAGATTCTCTTGAGTTGAAGTGGTCTTGGCCACAGGTACGTTTAATAATCTGGATGCCTTTTTTACCCTTTTTTACTTTAAAACGTTTGGCAGTAGCCTTGTGTGTTTTTGCTTTTGGCATAAATTTGTTTATTGCTCCCAGCCTCCGCCAGAGGACGGATGAGCCCTTTGGCTCAAGAGCTGGTCAGCCTTTGGCTGATATTTGTTTATGGAGTTATCTGGATGTTAAAACGTGATTATTTTAATATATTTTAACAATCTTGTCAAGTGAGCCATTGTTAATTACTTTTTGGCGATTATGGCAGTAATTTTGTTGCCCTGTTTGGTGGGGAGTTGTTCTAAGCGAATTTCTATTTTTTCACCTAATAATTTGGAAAATTTGTTTATAACAGCAAAGGCGATCATTGGTTTGGCATTTTCTCGACCTCTGAGTGTTAACTCCAGTTTTACCTTATCGCCACGACTTAAAAATTTTTCAGCTTGATTTAGACGTACTTCCATGTCGTGCTCACTAATTCGGACAGATAGTCTAATTCCTTTGGTTTCGGTTTCGTGGGCTTGTTGTTTTTGCTTGCGGACTTCTTTTTCTTTTTGATATTTAAAATGACTAAAATCAATAATTTTGCAAACTGGTGGATCGGCTTTTGGATTGACTTCAACCAAATCTTTTTCTTGTTCCATCGCCATATTAATGGCTTCGTGAATAGAAAATACGCCGATATTATTGCTCTCACTATCAAGCAAACGGACTTCTGATGCGTTTATTTTATTATTCAAACGGTAGTTTAGAATAAGTGGTTTATCCGGTCTTTTTTTGCGAGATATGCGCATAGGTCTTCGCTACGCTACGCCCTATAAATATTAAGGTATAGCTTAAATTATTGTTTACAGGGCGTAGTTCGAAGCGTTAGCGAAGAACGAAGCCCTGTGGAGATGCCGGGAATTGAACCCGGGTCTAAATGGGTTACCCCCATAGTCTACATGTTTAGCTGGTTTGTTGGTTCCTTGATATTTTTAAAATCAGCAAAAAGATAGCAAGTAAGCCTGAATTAGTTCGGACAAGATTCACAGGCAAAAATCAAGTCCTACGCTCAATGATTTGACACCGCTGATTCAATATTGAGTATCATGAGAGCGATGGTAGAAGCACTTAAGCGACTACGGATGCGAATGAAGGTACGCTGAAAGCAGAAGCTACAGCAGTTTTCACTCTTGATACAAAGTTTGCACTTATATCGTGTATTCTTGGTATTAACGAGGAAAAGAATACAACCTCGACATGCGAATGAAAGATAACTAGGTCCACTTATCGAACCCTGTCATCCCCCTTATTTCAATTTTCAATTTGAAATTTTTAATTAACCTATATATTTTAGGTTTCTTTCATTTTTCTATCTAACTCTCGTTTTACTTCTCTTCGTTTGATAGACTCTCTTTTGTCGTATTTTTTCTTACCTTTGGCAACGCCAATTTCTAGCTTAATCCGACGGCCTTTATTATACACTGACAAGGGGATGATTGTCAAGCCCTTTTCTTGCAATTTTTCTCTTAAATAGGCGATTTCTTTGTTTTTCAAGAGTAATTTACGGCTTTGGTCAGGGTCATAGTCAAAAGCAGTGCCAGCAAACTTGTATTTTGAGATGTGAGCATTGGTCAAAAAAGCACCATTATTATGAAAAGAGACAAACGCTCCCTTGAGGTTCATTTGTCCAGCTCGGACTGATTTTACCTCTTGGCCAGTCAATATCAAACCAGCCTCGTAGGTATCCAGGATTTCGTAGTCAAATCTAGCTTTTTTGTTTACGGCGTAGGTTGGCATATGATCGGTATTATTTCATGTTTTCCGAGCATTATTCATATTTTGCTTTATATAGAATATTAGTGTATAATATATTTAATAATTTTTCAAGTTTTTTATATGTTTTGGCACAAAAATAAATACCAAGATAATTCTTTAATTATCTTTAGTGCAATTGCTTTTTTGATTATTTTATCGGTTGTGTTTGTTTTGGTTATCTTTTTGAACAAGGTAGACTCCCTAAAAGGGTCAATAAAAAGTGAAGCTCAAAATCTTTTATTAATTCAGACCACCCCAAAGTTGTTGGTTGAAAATTATCGGCAAGACATGACAAAATTATACACTGATATTGAAGCTATGGGCGATGATCCAGCTGTTTTTGATTTGGCAGAAGAAGTTTTTTTCTCAGTCAAAGTTCCCAAAGAAATGATGGATGATCATTTGCAAACATTTTTAAAAATAAATTCTTTGAAAGATTCAAAAGGAAAAAATGCTGACGTAATAGTTTTGTTGGATGAATTAATAAAAAAAATCAATTTAAACTATGAAGAGAATTCTAATTAGTGGTAGTATTGCTTTGTTCAGTTTAATTTGTTTGTGGGTAATAAATATTTTTACTTTAGTTTGGGTTTTTTTGCCAGTATGTTTGATTTGGTTGTCAATATTAATTTTTTTGGTTTACCGAGTCAAAAATAATTTTTGGGATAATTTATTTTTGGTAATCATGACAGCTCTGTCTTTTCTTGGTTTGATTTCACTGCTTGAGCCAATGTATCTGCGTTATTTTTTAATGTTTTTGGCTGGTTTGGTAATTTTCTTTATTTTTCTTCGTATTTTTCACACGACTACCACTTCTTTGAGTTATCAAGAAAAACCTTATCGTCGGATGCTAACCATGCTCTGGATTTTTAATAGTTATGCTTTGATTACCTTTGGTTTTGCTCTTAGTATTTTTTTCCCCAAGACACCTTTTTGGTTAATTAGTTTTTTAGTTGGAATATTAATTGGCTATATCTCAATAGTTGTTTGGAAAATGTATTTCAATGTGCCGATTGAGAGATTTTTTTTGCGGGCAGTTATTTTGGCAGTTGTAGTTTGGGAGGTAATGTGGGTAATCCATTTTTTACCTTTGGGTTATTTTGCCCTAGGTGCTTTAGTGGCTTGGCTCTGGTATTTGATGCAATTATTTATTAGATTTCATTTGTCAAAAAGGGGAATAATTTGGAAAAAACAAATTGGTTTTTTGCTAAGTAATTTGGTTTTATATTTTTTGGTTTTATATTTTTTTGTGAGGTGGATATAATAAAAAAATACAAACAAAATATTAATAAAATATGATCTATGGAGGGGAAACAAACTAAATATGTAAAATTAGGAGATTTGCTTGTTTATCGAAAGTCTATTGAGCTTGGTGACATCGCTTGGGCAATATATGATAAGATGGAATGGACAGATAAGAAGATAATGGGAGACCAATTTATAAGATCAATAGATTCATTTGGAGCAAATATTGTAGAAGGATATGGAAGATACCATTATTTAGACAGAATAAAGTTCTATTATATTGCCAGAGCATCACTAAATGAATCAAAACACTGGATGTTTTTATTACATAGAAGAAATAAAGTTGATAAAGAAATTTACGATAAGTTTTTAAGTAAAGCCGAACAGGGAAATTATCAGCTTAATCAATTTATAAGTATCACTTATAACTCAAAGAACACAAAACAAAATAACGAATAAATATTTTTCAATATTTTAATTATATTTTGTTAATATTTTGGTTATATTTATTATAATTATGAAAGATAAAAAATATCCACCACATCTACCAGCTCGGGCTTGTCGGGTAGATACTTATTACAGATTAAGAAGTCTTAAGTGGACGTTGTTTTTGATTTTTGTGGCTTTTGTGAGTGGTACATCAGCGGCTCTGTCAGTGGTGGCATGGCTGGCGCCAACTTTTATTCAGTCAGATTCTTTTTATCCAACTACTCGTGAGACACATTTGCTTGCAACCAATAAACCAGATCAATCTTTTCAACATCAGGTTGGACAAAAAATACTGAGAGTTTATGATAAAAATAAAAAGATAAATAAAAATTTTTATAATCAAGATTCTTTAATTTTTTCTGCGGGGATTCTTAGCTCCGATGGTTGGGCCGTGGCTTATTATCCAAGTTATAAGGTTGGTTTGGAAAAAAATTGGGAAGCGGTGGATAGTCAAGGTTTGTATTACAGTGTAGAAAAAACTGTTTATGATTCAGTCGCCGAACTTTTGTATTTAAAAGTTGATGGTCAGGGTTTTCGTTTGAATTCTTTTGCTGATTGGTCGGATTTATCAATCGGAAATAGCTATTGGGCATTTGGTCGTGATGATTGGCAAGAGATTTTGTTGGCTGATTTAATTTTTGCCAACACAAACAAAGCCTATTTAATTTGGCGTCCACAATATTTTTATTCAGTTTGGCAAGATCTGGCCAGCGGGACATTGTTATTTGACGGCAAGGGTGCTTTGGTTGGGGTGGTGGACAAAGATAAATTATTACGTCCAGCTTGGCTTATGGAGGGTAGAGTAAATTCTTTGTTAGAATTAGGTCAAATATCTTATTACGGTTTGTCTTGGCGTGGCTACATGGTGGCTGGAGTGGAATTAGATAATAAATGGAAAAAACTATCTGGTTTTTATGTTACCGAAGCTGATAGCTTTGTTACGACTTCAACTGTGGGGGTGGGGGATGTAATTTTGAAAATTAATGGCTTGTTAGTTGATGAAAAATTTTTAGCCGCCCAGCTCTATTCTGCCCCAGATGTGTTTAATGTTTCAATTTGGAGAGCTGGTGAAGAAATGGATATTGAGGTGACGAAGGCGAAGGTGTTCTAGAACATTCGAATTATGAATAATAGCTTGACAAAAGGGTAAAAATGTGGTATAATGGATAGTTATAAAGTTCATAAAGTCCATAAAGTCTATAAAGTCAAAAGTCTATAAAGTCTATAAAGTTTGTAAATTTGGCTAAGATTAGGTAAATAATGTTATATGTCAATCACCCAGGTGTTTAACTGCTATCTGCCATCTGTTATCTGTTAATTTCTACATTATTTAAAAAGGCTAAAATAAGCGAAAATATTAACGAAATATTAACGAAATATTAACGAAATATTAACGAAATATTAACGAAATATTATCTTGGGAGAATAAACAAAATAAATATATAAACCGGTTGTTCTATTCATTAGGAAATATATTGAACTTTTTTAGACCAAGATAGGGTGGACAAACAAACGAATAAATATTTTACTAATATTTTTAATCAATATTCTTATAGTTTTATTTCCATTACTTTATAAACTTTCTAACTTTATTAACTTTATAACTATAATATATGTTTCTAGAACATACCCCTCTAAAGCTATTACAAAGACGGTGGAAATTGTTGGTCTTTTCCGGTCTAGTCGTGGCTGTTTTGTCTTTGCTATTTTCTCTAATTTTTCCTCTGAAATATCGGGCTGACGCGCAGGTGTTGATTATTGCCAAGTCACGAACTGGGGTGGATCCTTACACCATCGTGAAATCAGCTGAGCGAATTGGTGAAAATATTTCGCAAGTGGTTGGGACCAATGATTTTTATGAAAAAGTGATATTACAAGCTAATTCTGATTTGGATAGGGAAATATTTGAAAAATTGCCAGAAAAAAATAAAAGAAAACTTTGGCAAAAGACGGTTAATACTTCGGTGGTCTATGGTACTGGAGTTTTGAATATAAATGTTTATCATAAAGATCAGGCTCAAGCCAAACAGTTGGCTGACGCAGTAGCAAATACTTTGGTATCTCGGGGCTGGGAATATGTGGGTGGTGATGTGACAATCAAAGTGGTCAACAATGCCATTGTGACAAATTGGCCAGTCAAACCAAATTTGGTGGTAAATGCAATTTTAGGTTTTATAGTTGGTGTCATGGTTATGGCTGGGTTGATTTTTAAAAAAAATTATAAGAATTAAATTGGTTAGCTTAATTTTATATGGAGGAAAAAGATGCGAATAATTTAAAAATGCAGATGGATCGCGTTAAAAAAGCGTATGAGATTTTTTTGGATACTGTAAAAGATTTGGGTAAACAAGAAAGAAAACTCGCACAGGAAATAAATCAAAAAATAGATAAGAGGGGGATAAACGATACACTCAAACGCATTATTTCTATCAAAGAATAGTTATTTATAATCTATATGACTGAAGAAAAACCAACAATTTTAAAAAAAGAAAAGCCTGAAAATAATATAAAAAATAACGCAGAGAAGAAACAGTTAAATTCAGATATTGAACATTTACGTGAAGAACTGGAAAGTTTGGTTGATACACTGCATGAAGATGTAGTGTCAAAAAGAGAATGCCATAATGCATCGTTAGCAGACCTCGAAAAACGCGCGACAACTTTGTATGGTGAAGACAGAGAAATATTTATTGATCGTGTCAGTGAATTGCGAGAGATTTTTGATAGGGCTGTAGAAAGATTGCAAGCAGATACACAAGATATAGGTGCAGAACAAAAAGAGGAAATATCTTTTGTGCCATGGGAAAAAATTTCTTCAGAGCAGAAAAAGGAATGGATGGATATAATGTATGCCCCTAGTGGTATGGTAGAGCAAACTGTTTCTGAATTATATATAGTAACTAAGGGTAACATTGGAATTGCGCGAGAGTTGGTGGCAATACCAGGTATTGGACCAGGTCGTGATGCTGTA
>Ga0265595_1002162_pt1 | contig 13786 bp, 18 predicted proteins | sample saktaG_15_FD_190148 | JGI IMG/M metagenome (GOLD analysis project Ga0265595, IMG submission 190148) | Saline water microbial communities from Sakinaw Lake, British Columbia, Canada - sak_2013_06_06_50m | ecosystem: Environmental > Aquatic > Non-marine Saline and Alkaline > Saline ... | reverse complement strand
AGCAGCAGCAACTACAGTTTATGGAGTATTTGCTTCTTTAACTAGTTTAGAAAAATTAATTATAGAATCTTTCGCTTCTCTAATTAATTTAGAAAAAGTAACTAGAAATACATTTGCTGCTCTAACAATTTTGATTGAATTTCCGACTGTAGGTGGAACTATTCCCGACACTATAGAGGAAACCTCTATGAGAGCAATAGGAAATATTGTAAATACAGGAGGTGAAAATTGTGATAAGAGAGGAAGTGTTTATGATGTAACTACCAAAAGCCAACCTGGAAATGTCGCGCCTGGAAGTTCTGGTTATGAAGCTTATATAGAAGAAGAAGGAGACTTTTCAACAGGTATTTTTTATTCAAGCTTAACTCCATTAGATCCTGGAACTAAATATTATGTTCGGCCTTATGCTCATAATTCTGCAGGATATAAATATGGAGATGGAGAATATTATGCTACAACTAAACCCAATCCACCTACAGGATTTTCTGCTACTAAGATAAGTAAATCTCAAATTAATCTTGCTTGGACAAAAGGATCGGGAGCAGAGAAAACAATGATTAGAAGGAAGATTGGAAGTTATCCAACTTCAGTTTCAGATGGAGATCAAGCTTATTTCGATACTGAAGTTAGTTATAATGATACTGAATTAGGAGCAGGAACAGATTATTATTATCGAGCATGGTCTTATAAGACAGGAGCACCTAATGATGGATATAGTGATGAGTATGTTTCAGACACAGCAACTACTGATCCTGATTTTTCTGTATTTGCTTCTTTAACTAATTTAGAAAAATCAGGAACAAAAACTTTTGCTAGTTTAGTAATTTTAGAAAAAGAATCTGTTTCTAGTTTTGCTTCTCTAACTTCTTTAGAGAATATTAAGTATGGAATATTTGCATCATTAACAAACCTAGAAGCACCAGCTTATGTAAGAGTATCAATAGCATCTTTAACTAATTTAGAAAAACCAGGAATACTTGCTTTTGCAACTATTTCTACTTTAGAAAAAACTCAGTATGGAACATTTAGTATTCTTTCTACATTAGAAAAAGAAGCTATTAAAACCTTTGCAATATTATCTATATTAGAAGAAGAAGCAATAAAAAGTTTTGCTTCTATATCTCTTTTAGAAAGAGAAGCTGTTTCAGTATTTGCTTCTTTGACAAATCTTGAAAAAGAATCTCTTTCTACTTATGCCAGTTTTACTGAGCTTCAGCATTTTGCTGTTAGTTCAATTGCTGGCATTTCTAATTTAGAACGGGAAGCAGTTTCTGTTTTCGCTTCATTTACTATTCTAGAAGAAGAAAATATTTCTACTTATGCAGTTAATTCAGATTTAGAAACTGAAGATAAAAGAACTTTTGCTATTTTGGCTTCTTTAGAAAGAGAGGCTATGAATGTATTTGCTGAAATAACTAGTTTAGAACGAGAAGCAGTTTCGACCTTTTCAGTTTTAACTCCTTTAGAAAGAGAAAATCTTGGTATATTTGCCTCTCTTACAAATTTTGAAGCACCTGCTTATACATGTATATCATTAGCATCTTTTACTAATTTAGAGAAACCAGCCATTTCTATTTTTGCTAATTTAACTAATCTTGAAAAACCTGTTGAATCTACTTTCGCTTCTTTGTCTATTTTAGAGAACACTACTTATAGCGTATTTGCATCTTTAATAAGCTTAGAACGTGAAGCAGATTCCACTTTTGCTTCTTTAGGATTTTTAGAAAGAATTAATTCAAACACATTTTCATCTCTTAGTATTTTAGAACGCGAGGATATAACCACTTGTGCGTCTTGGACCGAACTACAATATGAAGATATTAAACAATTTGCAATACTTTCTGATCTAGAAAAAATTACTTTACAGACTTTTGCATCATTTACTAATTTAGAAGCTCCAGCTTTTGTTCTTATTTCAATAGCTTCTTTGACTAACTTAGAAGCTCCTAGTTTTGCTTTAGCTAGTTTCGCTGGCGAAACTACTTTGGAAGAAGAAAATATCAATACCTTTGCTGGAGTTGCAAATTTAGAAAGAGAAAGTTTATCTACTTTTGCTACTATTACATCTTTAGAGAAAATTCTATTTAATACTTTTGCTTCCGTTACTACTGTTGAGGATGAAGGAATAAATACTTTTGCAATAATTTCTCAATTAGAAAGAGAAAATAAAAACACATTTGCATTAATTATATCTCTTGAAAAAGAATCTGTTTCTATCATTGCTTCATTAACCAATTTAGAAGCTCCAGCCTATGTGTTAATAACTGTAGCATCTTTAACTAATTTAGAAGCTCCAGCAGATGCTGTTTCTGCTCTTGCTATATTAACTATTCTGGAGAAAGAAAATATAAGCACTTTCGCTGAACTTACTAATTTAGAACGAATTAGTTCTAATACCTTTAGTTCTCTTGCTACTTTAGAAAAACCTTTATATGGAGTATTTGCTAGTTTAACTACAGTAGAAAAAGAAAGTATAAATACTTATGCATTATTAACAGATGTAGAAGAAGGAACCATAACTACATTTGCTAATTACTCAGAACTTCAGCATTATGATTTAGGAATTTTTGCAGGAATCTCTCAATTAGAAAGAGAATCATTTGGAACTTATGCAATTTCATCTTATTTAGAAGCTCCTCCTCATCTTATAACATTTGCTACTTGGACAGATTTAAGATGGGAATATCGAAGAACAATAGGAATTTTAACAACCTTAGAAAGAGAAAATATTTCTACTATTGCTATTCTAACAAATCTTCAATATGAGGTAATTGGAACTTTTGCAAATCTATCTGATTTAGAAGCACCTGCCATAGAAATGTTTGCAAATCTAACTAATCTTGAAAGAGAAATTCTTGTAACTTTTGCTTCTTCTACAATTTTAGAAAGAGAAAGTTTATTAAGTTTAGCAATTCTAGCTTCATTAGAAAAAGTTAATTTTGGAAATGTAGCTTGTCTAACAAACTTAGAAGCGCCTGCTTATGTCATATCATCATTCGCAAGTCTAACAAGCTTAGAAGCGCCTGAATATGTTTTGGTAACTATTGCAACTATTTCTAATCTTGAAAGAGAAGGAATAGTCTCGGTAGCAGTTTTAACAACATTAGAAAGAGAAGGGATAGAAACATTTGCAAGTCTGACTTTTCTTGAAAGAGTTTCTTATGAAACCTTTGCCTTATTAACAGTGCTTGAATCTTACGAACATTTAGGAACTTTTGCTAATTTAACTATATTAGAAAAAGCTAATCAGTTAATTACTTTTGCAGTAGATACTAATTTATATCCACCCGGAGAAGAAGAAGGATTTGCAGTTTTAACTACATTATTAATTCCTTTTTATAAAACCTTTGCTCAATATACTGAACTTGAATATGTTTATAAAAGAACTGTAGCTTCTTTAACTAATTTAGAAGCACCTAGTTTTACAGTTTCAACATTTGCAGAATCTTCTATTCTTGAATATGAAACAGAAGAAACTTTAGCTATAACTAGTTTCTTAGAAAGATTAGAAAGAAATGTATTTGCTATCTTAATATTATTAGAAAAGGAAAATCAGATCGAAACATTCGCTATTAATAGTTATTTAGAAAAAGAAGAAATTGAAACATTAGCTTCATTAACTATATTAGAAAATATTGCAAAGAGTTCTTGTGCAATTCTTACTTCATTAGAAGCTCCAGAATATGGCATAGAAACTCTTGCAATTCACGCTTCATTAGAAGCACCTGGTGAAGTAGTTAGAAATATTGCTTCTCTTACAATATTAGAAAGAATCCTTGAAAGTACAACAGCAATAAATTCAGATCTTGAAAGAGAATCTCAAAATTCAATAGCAAACATAACTCTTCTGGAAGGTTTTTCATTTAGTACTTTAGCTGTAATTAGCAATCTCGAAAGAGAATCTTGTGAAACCTTTGCAGTTTTATCAAATCTCGAAAGAGAAAATAGTGAGACTTTTGCTATATTTTCATTCTTAGAGAAACCTTTAGTTGAAACATTTGCTATTAATGCTAGTTTAGAAAAACCTCTTGTTAGTACATTTGGTGTTTTAATAAATGTTGAAAAAGAAACATTGAGTTCTCTGGCTCTTGATACTAATTTAGAAAGGATTGGATTAGACGTTTTTGCTAGTTTAACAATATTGGAAGCACCTGGAGAAGCTTTAATAACTTTAGCCAGTCTTACTAATTTAGAAGCACCTGAATTTGTGGTTATAAACTTTGCTTCTCTAACTTCATTAGAACAAGAAAATAGTTCTTCTTTTGCTAACTTAACTATTATAGAAGGATTAGAAAGATCAACTTTTGCATCTTTATCAATATTAGAAAAAGAAACATATTCTACTTATGGGACATTAACTGACCTTGAAAAAGAAACTATTAATACTTTCGCTAATCTTACTTTACTTCATTATGGAGATTTAGGAATCTTTGCTGGTTATTCAATTCTTGAAGGATTTTATCAACTGACATTTTCAGAATTAACTGAAGTAGAAAATCTGTGGATTAATCAAATTGCAGAATTAACTAATTTAGAAAGAGTTAGATTTGCACCCATAGCTACTTTAACTAATCTGGAGGGACCCATTGTTGCTACTGTTGCAATTCAAACTACACTTCAATCATGTGATAAATTTGGAATCTTTGCAGGCATAACTATACTTGAGTTAGTTAGATTTGCTACTTATGCTTTACTAACTGATATAGAACCAACAACCTTAGAAACATTTAGTATATTAACAATTCTTGAAACAGAATCAAAGAAAGAAACATTTGCTATATCTACTAATTTATCTCGAGAGGTGGTCGAAACATTTGCATCCAGTTCATCCCTTGAAAAACCTTATTATGGAGTTTTTGCAATTCTTACTTTATTTGAAGAACCTAAAACTCTAGGTTATTTCTCTGGCGCTTATTCGTTAAGTCTTGGAATATAATCATGGCCTTAAATACAACAATGAAATATGAATTAGGCAATACGATTTACTTTGAATGTTTATATCGTAATCTTGATGCTTTTCCAACAGATCCACAAAATGCTACCTATGAAATTACAAACATTAAAGGAACTGTTGTTGCTTCAGGTAGTCCTAATAAACGAAAGGATGGATATTGGTATTGTTTTTGGACATCAACAGAAACTGGTGATTTTCTTTTAAAGTTTACTGGAATAATAGAGGAAAATAATGTAATAATAAGAGAGAAGTTTAAAATAGTAGAAACTAAATTAAATTAAAACTATTATGAATTTAGAACCTTTAGCACAGTATGGAGTAGTTGGAATCTGTTTAGGATTAATAATTCTTATTGCTTTTATAATTAGAGGTCTTTTTAAATTAGTTGATAATCATATCGAACATACTAATGATGCAATTCTTGAAAACACTAAAGTATTAACTTCAACGAAAGATTTATTAAATATAAATATTTTAGCAAGTAAAGAGAATATTGAAGTAACGAGAGCATTGAAAGATTATTTGATAATGAGTAATGGAAAAAAAAGGAGTAGAATAAAATAGGTCGACTTAATTAATAATAGTAATGTTAGAATTTAAAATCATGATATTTCCAATAGTTATCATAGGTCTTATAAGTAGCATTGCAACTGAATTTTTAAAGCTTTTTCCATGGCTAGGTGCAACGGACGAAAGAAAAAGAGTTACGGCTTTTATAGTTGCTTTAATCATTTCACTTGGCTATGCTATAACACGACCTGAAGCATTCACAGAAGGAATTATTCCTTTGTTAGCTGGATCTGTAGCAGCTTCCTTTTTAGTTTATAAAAGCATAATCCAGTCAGTTGAAGAGTTAGGTATTGGCTTAGGAAGAGCAATAAAGAAAACTACAGTATCAGACTAAAGAACTGGAAGTTAACTTCCAGTTTTAGATTATATGAAAAATGATCTAAAAATTAGAATAATAGGTTGCCTCGGGTATACTCCTTGGAAAACTAAATTAGCTAAGAAATTTACAAGTTGTAGAATGTTTTGGGACAATAAAAGCATTCAAATAGATATAGGTAATAAATATGAAGGACGAACGGTAGATGCGCTTTTAATTACTCATCTTCATTATGATCATATTCAAGAATTTCAGACTTGTCCGACCAAGACTGAAGTCTTAGTTCCATCAGGAAGTTTTATAGATAAATTAAGAGCTAAGAATGATAAAGTTAATTTTCGTCTTTTTAAAGCTAAGACATCCTTGGATGGACTCGAGGCAAAACCTTTTCCTGTTTTACATTCATCTACTAGTTTAACTTATGGATTCAAATTTTTTTATAGGAATAAAACAATAGTTTGGTTACCTGATTATTGTGTAATTCCAATGCTTTCAGAAATCTTCTCAAATGTAGATGTCGTATTCTTAGGCGCTTCAGCACTTAAAAAGCCTATTCAACATAAAGGCTATGGTCATTGTCAGGCTTCCTGTTATAATATTCTTAAGAAGTTATCAGAACTAAAGAAACCTCCTAAGAAAATTTACCTAATTCATTTTGGCATGGGAATGTCGCCCATAGCTCTCAAAACAAGATATCTTCAAAAGGAGTTCCCAAAGTTGAGTATTTACTGGACTTGGGACAAAAGATTGATTACAATCGATATATGAAGCTTCAGGAGTATAAAAAATACAATATTAAACCTCTTCGTAATCTAATTGCTTTTCGCTGGTTAAAACCTAAGTTAAAAAGCAGTATTTTAATTCCAGATAAACACTATTCGGCCGGACTTCGTCCAGGCCATTTTTATATTGGAAAAGTATTAGAAATAGGACCTGAAGTAATAGAGATTAAAAAAGGAGATGCAATAATGATTCACGAATATGGGATTAAAACTATGCTGCAAGGAAGAGGTTTTGAAGAAGATGAAATTTACTTTATAGAAGAAGAAAATTGTAGAGCAAGGGTTGATGACCTAAAAGAAGAAATTCCATTAACCGATCAAGTGCTTGATGATAAAGAGCTTGAGAGAATGGATAATGCTTAAATAATTAAAATAGTTATCCACTGTTTTAATACTTGCATTCTTTTTTTTTACTCTTATAATAGAATTAGATTAAAAAAAGTCAAGAAGTATAAGAGAAAATGAATATGAAAATGAATATGAAAATTAAAATTAGACAACCAAGGTTAACCGTGAGAGAACAAATATATAGAGATCGAATGCTCTTCTTAAATTGGAAGAGATTCAGGGAATCTTTAACAATGGATGAAATGGCTAATATCTTTAGAATGCCTTTAGCGCAATGTTATAAAATTATTAAGAAAATAAAAGAATCAAAACATGAAACTAAAATCATCTTATAAGTCTTTTGATGAAATTCTTAGAGCTCATATTGATAAAAATACAAAAGAGCGAGAGAAGTTTACAGATAATCAATGGTGGTGGGCCTCCGATCTTGGCCTTTGTCAACGAAAACAATTCTTTAGAAGATTAGAATTAAAAGCTACTGAATCAAAAGAATATGGAATTCAGTTTCTAGGAAGAGATGGAACTGCTTTGCATGAATGGCGACAGAAGGCTGCCAAAGAAATGGATTGTGTTGTGGAGAGTGAATATAACCTTAAAGATAAGAAGCTTCGTTATAAGGGTCGTTTTGATATCTTAGTTAAGCTAAAATCAGGATTATCTTTAATTGATATTAAAAGTCAAAGATCAGAAGCTTTTTGGAGAAGAAAAAAATTACCTCTTAAAAATAAGATTCAGAGATTTCAAAAACTACAATTAGCTTCTTATGTATACTTTGCTAAAAGAAAATGGCCAGAACTAGAAGAAGCAAGGCTTTATTTTGTAGATAGAGGAAGTGGAGTAAGAGAAGAATATATCTTTCATTTTAATAAAAAAATATTTGATGCAGTTTTAACAGAACTAAAAGAATTGAATGATCATTGGACTAAAGAGAAGTTTCCAGATATTAATAAAGATTGGTTATGTAGATATTGTCCTTATAGATCCATTTGTAAAGAGGTCGACAAAGAGAAATTAACTGTAAAACAAACAACTAAAAAATATGCCTACAAAAACAAATCGATGGAAAAATGAAAATGTGGACGAAATAGCTAAAAATGCGGGTGAGATTTCACAATTTAGATATATTGTTCCAAATCTAAACTTCAATGGCAATAAAGGAGAATTTACCTTAATGGTTCCTGATGATAAAAAAGGATATAAAGCTAAGGATTTAGGTCAAGAAATTAAATTTATAATCCTAAAGGTAAGACAAAAATGGTTAGGATTTAAAAAAGTTAATAAAGTTCTTGTCGCAACTTTTTCTTCTGAGTTTGATAAATTTTCAGATAAAATTGTAATTTTAGAAAAAAGTAAGGAAACAGGAAAGACAAAAAAAATAGCTGATTCCCTGGCAGATAAAGAAAGTATTAAGACCATAGATCCTGATATGAAGTATACTCAAGTATTATATGTTCTATATGAAGGTGAGATTGTTAAAATAACTATTAAGGGTGGAAATCTAAGTCCTTTCTGGGAATATTCTCAAGCGGTTAAAGAATTAGATAAGCGTCACTTCCAATTTGTAACTAAACTAGAACGCCATGAAGAAGAAGGACAACAAGGAACTTATTATCAATTAGATTTCTTACAAGATTCTGAAAGTGATCCAGCTGAAGTAAAACCCAAATTAGATGAATTAATAAAAAATCTTGAAAAACAAGATAAATCTTACGCAGAAAGATCAACCTCAGCGCAAGATGAAGCTGAAAAAGAAAAATTAGAACAAGAAAAAATTAAAGATTCAGAGGATTCCGGAGGAATACTTGATGTAGAGGTTAATCCGGAAGCAGATACAGAGGCTAAGGAAGACGAAGTAAATGTGGAAGATATACCCTTTTAATTTAGAGGAGGCTATTTATTAGCCTCCTTTAACAAATCATTATGAGCAAAAATGAAAAAGAATTAATAAAACTTGGTCTATTACATAACCAACTAGTTGAAAGTTTGAAGGGAGCGCTCCTGGGAGTCCAGGTTGGATTTTTCTTAGCCGCATCTATTCTTTATGATATTAAGACTAAAAAAACTTATAGAGGTGAAGATCTTAGTTATGAATGGACTTGGAAGGAATTTTGCGAAAGGCCTGATCTTCCAATTCCCGGAAGATCACCTGAGAGTAGAAGAAGATGCGCAGATGCTTTGGTCCGGATTCACAAGTTCTATATGATAGATAAGAAGTACAATCAGAAGCTATTAGCTCCTATAGGATGGACTAAACTTGAAATGATAATTCCATTCTGTGAAAAAGCTACAGATATATCAACTATAGAGGATTGGATTGAAAGAGCGCGCAGTCTTAGCATTAATAATTTAAAAGCTGAAATGATAAATGAAGGCGGAGAAACATTTGCTAATGTTAATTGTCAACATGAAAATGAGGCTTTGCTTTGGTACTGTCCAAAATGCGGATTAAAATCAGAACAGCCAATGAACATAAAACATAGAGGCATAACTATAAAATTTTAAAAAAAACATGGAAAACACAAAATCAAAGAATCCAGCAACTCTTCAGTTCTTTGCAATCTATCAAAAAAATAAAAAAATATTGGTTCTTCCAAGATTCTTTAATAAAAAACAAATGAAGAATGAAGAGATGAATGGTCTTTCCATAGGAGTGGTACTTAGCGGATCCATTATGATTCCTACAAATCTTAGTCCATGGTCAGAAATTACTGAGGATTCAGATCATGTCTTTTTGATGCTTCAGTCTAGAGATTCGTGGGGAAATGTTATAGATGAAAAAACTAATCTAATGGAAATTGATACTATTCGTTCATTTGTAAAAAGCTTAGAAGACTCACTTAATAACTATTCCTGGAGAAGAGATCTTCTGAGTGGTAAATTTTATTATAAAAGTAAAGAAGAAGTTCCTGAAAAAACTAAAGAAATGTTAGAACCAGAAAAAAATAGCGATGGAGCTATACCTGGTTCAAATTGGCAAATATGACTTCAAGAAAGAAATATTTAAAACAACAAAAAATTAATGGGAAAAGAGAAAATCGGAAAAAGAATAGACGAAAGAAATATTTATTCCTTAAACATATTGGTCAATATGATCTTTATCGTCAGCAAAAAGCAGGAATTGAAATTAAGCATCGCACAATTAAATCCTGTGATGGTTCTGGAATTCCTCAGGAGATCAAGAAAGAAGGCTTTTTCAAAAGACTTTTAAAAAGAAAATAATTTAAAATGAAAATAATTAGAAAAAATCTTTTTAAAGATATTTGGAAACTATCAGGCAAACTAGCTATTCTTGGAACAGGAGTAAAGAAAGCCACTTTCTCAAAGCAATATAAAACTCAAAAATTCTGGGTTAGATTTTTCGGATTCTATAGTCTAAGTGAAATGACAACTGAAGAACTCAAAAATCTAAAGGCTTTAATAGAATCTGAAATACGAGCAGTTTATAAACATAAAGGCTTATCCAGGATTAAACTTTATAAAATAATTCCTATGAGGAACTTGGAGGTTTCTTAGCTTTATTAAAGACTGCTAGTATAAAAAAAGGATAATATGAACAAAGGGAATTATTACAAATACAAAACAAAAAAATGGCTTGAAAAAGATGGTTATGTTTGCGAATATCTTGAAAAGAATCAAAGGCTTTATATTAAAGATCGAGTAATCTTTATAAAGCGAGATCTCTTTGGGGCCGATGGTCTGGCCATGAATGATGAGCAAATAATATTCTGGCAATGTAAGTTAAATAAAAAAAATGTAGCTTTAGCAATAAAAGAATTTAATAAGTTTCCTTTTCCATCCTGTCCTTGTCTATCGCGTTGGATCGTAATTTGGAAGCCAAGAATACGTCAGCCGGAGATTATAGAAGTAACTTAACTGGAAGTTAATTTCCACTTATGAAATATACCATAATCATAAATCAATTAGCTCTTCAAGAAATCGCGCCTAATTTAGATTTATTAGATGCTGCTATTCTAGATTATATTATTCATTTCTGTTCAGCTGATGATACAAGAGTAAGAAAGATAACAATGGAAGAAGGAGGAGAAAGTAAAAGATATACTTGGATAAACTTGGCTCAATTGATAAGAGAATTACCTATGCTTAAGATTAAAACGAAAGGACCAATAAGTAGAAGAATTAATAAGTTAGAAATAGCTAATTTTATTAAAACTACAAGAGAGCCTGGGAAATCAAGAGCAGGAAGATTATTTATAAGATTAACTGGAAAAATAAAAGAATTGTATTTTGAAAAGAAAAGGGTTGTTCTAAAACAACGAAAGGGTTGTTCTAAAACAACGAAAGGGTTGTTCTATAACAACATTCAACATAGTAATAATAAACATACTAGTGAGGCTTCGCCTCAAAAAAAACTTTCTTTCGGGAACGGGGAACCAAACTTGAAGGAAGAAAACCCAACTCCCTCCGAGTTCGAGGCATCATCCACGTCCAAAGAAACTCCAAAAGCTCTTATAGATTTCTTCTTTGAAGCTTGTAAGAATATAAAAGGTTGGGCTCCCGAGATTTCTGGCGCTGCGGAAGGAGGTATGCTCAAGATAAAATTAGAACGTTATTCTTACGATGATCTGGAAGAAGAATTAGATTGGTTCTTGAATTCGGAAGAAAGTGATAAACTTGGCTGTACGATTAAATTAGCTCTATCAAATTACGTTTTTAATAAATGGTTAGCTCAGCGTGAAATATCTTAACTATGAGTTTAATTCCTCAAAAACTTAGAAAAAATATAGCAAAGGAAGAACGCCTGGCTAGTTATGATAATTCTGACAAAGTTATTTCTTCTTATGATTTTCATAAAAAATTAAAAGAAGAGAAAGGAAAAGAAGTATTTATTTTTAAATCAGAATTACCTAGGTTAGATAAATTAACAGAAGGATTTGAATCAGGAGAATTAGTTATAGTTTCAGGTTATACAGGCCATGGCAAGACTTCTTTATGTCAGAGTTTAACTATGAACTTTGCTCATCAGAAAATTAAGGTTTTATGGTTTAGTTATGAAATGACAGCTCGCCAGTTCTTTTCTAAATTTCAAGATCTACCTTTATTCTATTTACCAATGGAGCTAAAAGGCTCGGCTATAGATTGGCTTGAAGAGAGAATATTGGAAGCAAAAATTAAATTTGATATCCGAATAGTTATGATAGATCATCTTCATTTTCTTTTAGACTTAGCTAGAGCTAATCATCCTTCAATAGAAATTGGAAACGTTATGAGAGAGTTAAAACTAATGGCTTTAAGACATAATATAGTGATTTTCTTGGTAGCTCATACTTCAATGCCAAAAGGTAATAAAGCTCCAGATCTTAATATAATTAGAGATTCATCATTTATTACTCAAGAATCAGATTCTGTAATGGTTATTCAAAGAAATAAGAAGAAGGGAACTGGTGTATATTCAAATGAATCTTATTTAACTATTTTAAAGCATAGAAGAATGGGAACAATGGGAGCAAAAGTTAAATTACTTTATAAAGATAAACAATTTTACGAAACATTTGGAAATGACTAAATCAAATATAAAAATATTAGAAGATGAGATTGATTCTCTTTTTAAGACCCGAATACGTGAACTTGGTTATTGTGAATATTGTAATTATATGCATAAGAAGGCTACTACGGGATTAGAAGCACATCATTTCTTTTCATGCTCTCGAATGTCGATCCGGTGGGATCCAGACAATATGTTCTGTTTATGTGCTAAACATCATAGATTAGATTCTGAATTTTCAGCTCATTTAACTCCAGTTCGCTTTATTGATTGGGCCAAGGAATATCGAGGAATAGATTGGTATAACAGGTTATGGAATAAATCAATTGCAATTAAACAATGGCCTGATAAAGAGTTGGTTAGTCTTTATGAAAAACTTAAAGAAAAATAACACATCTTCTGTATATCTAAAGTAAATTATAAATATGACTAAAAAAGAATTAGAAAAAATGTTTGATGAAGAAGTTGGATTTAATGACACTTCCTTAAGAGATAAAATGATAATAGATTTTATCATTAAATCCCGCACCCAAACCATCAAGGAAGCTGTGAATTTAGTAGAAGAAATTAAGAAAAGATTTAGATGTGCTGCCTGTGATGGTGCTAAGTGCGAACACACACTTGGGTGCCAAGCCCTCCAAGACCTCAAATCTAAACTTAAAAGTCTAACCTAACTTGTGTATATAGAGAGATAGAATGAAATACTTGTTTACTCAATCATGTGGCATATTTAGGAATGATATTTTAGTTGCGGTTGGGTGTAATTATGACGATATTTTGAAATACGCAGAGAAATACGGAACAAAAAGATTTGTAATTGGCATTAAAAAGAACGAAGATAACATTAAAGAACTGATAGACAGGAAAGGATTTGCTATATTAAATAAAGATTTAGCTTATGCTGCAATTCTTTACTTGGAAGATTTTAAAGATAATTGGGAAAGATTAGATACGCTGTTACATGAATTACATCATTTAGTTTTTATGGTAGCTCGGCAAAAGAACTTTGAGGATGAGATGGAGGCACAAGCATATTTATTTGAAGATTTGTTTAGGAATATAAGGCATCAACTTAATTGGGAGCTTAAACAGATTAAAAAACATAAAAAGAATAAGAAGAAATCTTAACTTCTTACCCTAACTTGTGTATATATAAATATGACTAAAACAATCCATACCCAAAAACAATTTGATGCCATTAAAGATAATTTTAATGGCAGAATAGAGATAAGAGACACAAAAGAACCGATAAACATATATAGAAGTTTTAATAATGCCTATATTGTCATCTCTGGCAATGCTACGATTAAGTC
>Ga0265595_1002161_pt1 | contig 13789 bp, 25 predicted proteins | sample saktaG_15_FD_190148 | JGI IMG/M metagenome (GOLD analysis project Ga0265595, IMG submission 190148) | Saline water microbial communities from Sakinaw Lake, British Columbia, Canada - sak_2013_06_06_50m | ecosystem: Environmental > Aquatic > Non-marine Saline and Alkaline > Saline ... | reverse complement strand
CCGCTCCTCTCCCTTCCGCTCCTGTCCGTTCCTCTCCCCTCCTGTTTCGGTATGGATATGGATGATAAAAAGCCATTCCTTTCCAATCCTCTCCTCTCCGCTCCCATCCGTTCCTTTCCCCTCCTGTCCGCTCCGCTCCGTTCCTCTCCGTTCCTGTTTCGGTATGGATATGGATGATAAAAAGCCATTCCTTTCCAATCCGCTCCCTTCCGCTCCGCTCCCGTCCCTTCCGCTCCCTTCCATTCCATTCCCATCCTGTTTCGGTATGGATATGGATGATGAAAAGCCATTCCCTTCCCGTCCGCTCCCTTCCGCTCCCCTCCGCTCCTCTCCCTTCCGCTCCCGTCCTGTTTCGATGTCTACTTCACCGCCGTCCCGTCGATGTGCGTCACGACGAACCGCCCGAACTTCGGACGATAATCAGACAGCCCGATATCACGACCGGCAATCACAACAAACTCATCAACGTCGGTGGGGTTCAGTTTGTCGATCCGAACGTGTACCGTAAACTCCAACTCCCACTCGGTGAAAATCGGTCGTGTCCGCATGACTGCCGAACGCTGAACACCGGCCTTGCGTGTATCGACGAAACGCGGCGTCATGCTCAGCGTCACCGCGTCCTTCGGCCCGTCGTAAATCAGCGGGAATACAACCGGCTCCGAAAGCAGGGCCTTCTCGACATCCTTGCCCCGCTTCTGCGTTCGCGCGGCGGCCCTCAACATCGACTCGATGTTTTCCCCCGGCCAGCCCGGCGCGCCGTCCTCGGTCTGATACAACGCGCCAAAAAACTCCAGCCGTCGCATTTCCTCATAGTCCTCGTCTGTCTTGTTCCGCTTCGGCGTGATCTGCTTGATCGCCTTCGCGTACTCATCTAGGGGATTGGCCATTCGGCCCGAGTGCATTATTGTGGGCACCGTGCCTTTGATCCGATATGTTCGCTCAATATACCCATCCATTTTTTAAACTCCAATCAATAACGGGGTGTTGCCCTGCATTTACGCCTCGCAGGACTTGAGGCATCTTGTACGCTCTGCCCGTCGATCCGCAGCGTGACAAACTGCTGTTCACTCCCCGGCGGGCGTTGTGTGTAGCCCCAGACTATCGGGCAGCCTGGATTTGCTTGATAATCAGCCAACGATAATAGTTGCGGCATGTATGCCACGGGCGGGCCGGTTGTTAGTTCAGTCATAATTGCGACATCGTTCCCTTGAGTTTCCGCCGACCGCTTGTACCGACCTCCGGCATCAATAGTTCCGCCTCCAGTGTGGCCAGTGCTTTTCGCAATTTGCGAAACGCCGCCTGCTCATAGTAATGGATATGGCTGGTGGTTATCGTCGCATCGCCCGCCCGGCGCATTGCGGCGGCCGTCTCGGCATACGTGCGAATAGCATGTTGGTTGCGAGTTTTCAAAACAACAATGCCTCCTGTTCATTCCGCTCTCGCATCGCTCTTTCCATGTTTCGCTTGGCAGCGGCCAGATATTCAGCCTTGATTTCGCAACCATAGAAGCGACGGCCCTGCTTTATGGCCTCATAGCCCTCTGACCCAATGCCAGCGAAGGGGCTGAAAACAATCTCATCTGGATTGGTGTAGAGCTTGACTAGCCGCCTGATTACGCCGAGTTGTAGTGGGCAAATATGCTTAGTGTCTTCTTCGCCGCGTCCTTCACGAACATTCAAGGTGTCAGTATTTTTTATATCATGCCATGTCCACACACCTTCTGCCCAATTAATCCATTCATTGCGTGACACCTGCCCCGGACTATCGATGGGAATGGCATTGTCTCCCGGTGCGGTAAACTTAATCAGGTAATCAGACAGGGCAGGACGCGATTTCGCCCGGTCTCGTTCCAACCCAGCAAATTGCAATTCCTGACTGTGCGTGCGGATTGCTTGAGCTTGTGGGTTTTTAGTGACCGGGATATCTTGCTCAAAAATAAGCCCCGCCCGTTCAGCCAGACGGATGTTAAACCCTCGGAAGTCGAACAGGCCGCGGCCGCCAGATCGCTTCATTCGCGGAATCTGCATCACATGGACCACACATACACGGCCGGGTTTTATTACACGCAATAATTGCCGATAAAAGAACGATAGATGTAGCTTCGCCTCGCCTCCTAGGTCTTCACTGTTGCCGATATCCTCTGCCAGACTTGTATAAGCGTACAGCGAAGGAAATGGCGGAGAAAATACAGCGAAATCCACTGACTCCGTCGGCATCTCTGCCATATGCGGTATGCAGTCCCCGTGGTGAATGTGCCAGTTGGTTCCATTGTTTAAGAGCATTTGCAAAATATCCTTTCTTGTTGTTCGGTGTCTCGTTGCACTAAGTGCGCCTTGCGGATTACGTTTTCCACCATCGGCAGCTCGATATCGGTCACTGGTATATGCACATTTAATGGGCGAGTTGCGCCGTATCGATTGGAACGCTTCACTGCCTGATAGTAACTCTCGTAGCTATCTTGTAGCCCAGAAAATACCTGCCGCGTCGCTCGTTCAAGATTCAAGCCAAAGCCTAAAATCTTTGGCTTGCTAATTAACGTCCTGAGCCGTCCCGCCTTGAAGTCGTCAACTAGAGTCTGCCTCTGCTCATGTGGCGTGTCGCCGCGAATTGATCCTGCTTCCGGGAATGTCCGCTCAAGCAGGTCTTGCTCTTTGTTGTAGATGCACCATATCAGCGTAGACTCATCGGGCCATGAACTGATTAAAGAACGCATGAACTCATATTTATTGCTTGCTATGTTCTTGCCTTTGTGCCAGCCCTTGCCGATGCTGGCAAGCGTAGCCCGATTAGTAATTCCACCCATTCGGCATGCAAATAAGTCCCCTGTTGCTTTGTGCGTAAGGTTTATTTGTTCGTCAGTCATCTCCACATCGTGGACATGCACATTAATTGGCGGTAGTGTTCCGCAGTTATCCTTCCAGCCGTAGGTGGCCGGGTTTGTCAAGAATATTGACCAATGCGACAGGGCACGATAAAAAGGCTCAAGGGCATGTGGCTTTATGGACCATCGCTCTTGTGTTTGCCCGCGGTTGACGAAGAATCGAGCCAGGAAGCTATTCACTGTTGGAAACGCATCCATGAAAACCGCGTGGTTTGCGTATTCGATGCGGTCGTTCGGTGCGGGCGTGCCGCTACAAGCCATCTTCCAGTCTAGGCCCCTGCCCAACTCAATGGCCTTTGTGCCCCACTTACCGTAGTGGCTCTTGAGCATTGATGATTCGTCGAGTATGAGTGCCCCGAGGCAGCCCTTCGGTACATTATCTCGGAGCGATTCGTAATTCGTAATGCCGATTCTGTTTGGCATTCGGCTATCAGCATGGCCGTCAGTCGCCAACCACTCAGGCAATTGCGATGCGGCTATCTGCTCTATTGGCAAGTTGCCGCCATAGAATCGGTGTGCTTCATCAATAGTCTGTTGAATCACCATCAATGGCGAAACAATCAGCACACATTTACCTGGGGGCAACGACATTGCTGCATGGCGCGCAAACTCCAAAAAAATCAATGTCTTGCCAAGGCCACAATCAGCGAAGACGCAATACTTACGCTTGGTAATGGCCGTTCTGGCGATAGCCTCTTGGTAATCGAATAGCCCGCTTATCGGCTCGTAGTCGGTAGGCGTTGTGTTCGCGTGGCAAATGCCCAGCCGCTCTACATATTCATCGGGAAACGTTGCCGTGTTCCCAGTGAACTTATACGTCGGCAACTGCTTAATTTTCAGAAACATCCGATAGTCATCTAAATGCGAATGGTCTAGTGTTATCTGCATAATCTTCCTTTCCAAGGCTGCTTGCCGCAGTGGTAATAGGTTGTTAGCTTGCTCATACCCGCCCCTCGTTCTCGCACAGGTCCAGATAGTCGGCCAGTTCGTGCAGCCTACCCGCACGCAATAGCTCCAACGACTTCATGCCGATGCACGCTTTCCGGGCAACGGCGAACGTAATCTGTCCGCACGCCGTCTGATGTGCCAGCACGCCCGCCAGCGGCAATGGCGATTCGCCACGCGGCCAGCGGTAGATGTGCGTCTGGCTCCCGTCGGCGATTGCTATCAGGTCGTGCTTGCTTGCTTGGTCGTTCATTTCACATGCTCAAACCGCAGTACATACGGCACTACGTCCGGACCGCCCATTACCTGGATGTAATGCCCAAGGTCGCGCCAGTATCTCGTTCCGCCCTCACGAACAAAGCTGTCTTCCGTCATGTCGCCCAATCGCTCAAGGTGGCACGATACAACTCGAGCTACGTGTATCCGCTCGCCTCCCGCGCGGAAGTCCTTGGTGATCCCGACGAACTCGCGGCCGGCGGTAAACTTGGCAGCGTGCCTCGGCTTCCACAATCGCCGCGTCTCGGTTTTCGTGCTGTCAGCGAAGGCGGCCGTGGTCATCGCGAATGACACGTGTAGCATTAGTCGGTGCCTCCTGCCGCCGCGGCGGCTCTAAACGCCTCCTCTACCATTGCGGCAAACCGTGATCGCTGCGCAGCCAGGGTCGCATCACTTGCATCACTTGCCGCATCCCATTCCAAAGCCCTTGCCGCAGCCCATACCGAAGTCCATACCGCACCACTTGCCGCACCACTTGCATCACTTGCATCCCTTGCCGCATCACTTGCCGCATCCCATGCCGAAGATGCAATTACCGCAACCAATGCCGAAGATGCAATTACCGCAGCCAATGCCGCGCCACTTGTCGTAGCCATTGTCGTATCACTTGCCACAGCCCATGCCGCAGTTCTTGCCGCATCCCGCTTTGTCTCGTCCCCTGTCTCCAGGTACTCGCGCACTATTGCTGGTGCATTCCACAAATCAATTACCTGCAAGGCGCACCAACGGGCAAATGCACGCAATAAATCGGTTGCGTCTATCGTAGCGATAATTTTCCGCCGACGACCGACGTGATCATTTACTGGGTCGCCATGCGGCACGATGTCACCCTCAAGTTCTACCTGATGCAGCAAACACCCTGGAGCAGAATGTAGCGCATCAAACGGATGCTCACTCATATGTAATCCAGATTTACAAGGAACGATTCTTCCCTTGTATTCGATCCATTCTCCAATCGGAGGAATTGGCTCGCCATTACGTAATTTATCACCAGTGAAATGGTAGCCGATCACGATTTTCCTCCTGCCGCTTCAGCGGCTCTAATGTTTCCGCCCGCAAGCATAGTCTGCCACAGCAGCGTGTAGCTCTTTAAGTTCGTCACGCAGTCGCCTATTCTCAGCAATCAGGTTGGGCGCTCTCATGTTCCATGCGGTTTTGGCCTCGACCTCAGTCTTCGCAATCGGCCCGTAGCAGCCGCACTTGTCGCATTTGACGCGCCGCCACTCGTGGCGCTCGTACTTGAGCGCGGTCCTGACGTGCCGGACCTGAGTGCTACCGCAATGGGGGCACCCAACCAGCAAATCGACGTTATCATTCATTCCGCTCATTCTTCGCTCCCTTCTGAAACGTCATTTGAGACGTTGGGTTTACGAAAGCGGTACAGGACGTGAGCGCACCCGCATCCCATAGCGTCGCAGTTGTGGCGGCGCGGATCATCTTCCGGCACGCTGTCGTCAAAGTTCGGCGGCGTTCCGAGAATGACGATTTCGTCGCCCGTGTCGTATGCCTCACCAATCGGAGGCTTGCCTGTGTCCTTTCCCATGTCATGCTCCTTCCCGTCTTGCCGGTGAAACCCAACAAGACAAATTCAGGCTACTCCGCTTCTGTATTCCGAAGCTCTGCAATCTGTTTCAATAGAGCGGCCTCGTTTTGTGCGTATTCCATTCCGTACCATTTGTGATCCCGTTTATGGTTGCAGTCCCCGCAGATCGGGCGAATGTTGTCTGGCGTGTTTGTTCCACCAGCCCTCTTGTTGATTGGTCTAACGTGGTCCAACTGGTTGGCCTTGCACGTTGTCTCGGCCACGTCCAGTTCCAACCGCAGCTCAATGTTGCGCTTCGCTAGCCGTGCCAGAGTCTTTTTCGCGCGGCGTAGTTGCGCGTTTGCCTCATCGCGCTGATCACGGACCGCGACGAGGTTGGCCTGAAGCGATATCAACATGATCTCGTAGTCGTCGGGGCGGGAAACATCGTGCCCTGCCTTTGCCCACGCGTCTGCGATTTCTCGTTCACGCTTAAACCGATCAATACTCACCCCTCACCCCTTTCCTTGACCGCTCGCGGCGGTGTTAGATGGATCGGATCTGTCTAATAAACTGTTGGATGCAAGACGAAGCTTGTCGGCCATGCTTGCTATCCTGTGTATTGTGCCGCCGCCATCACCAAAGCGTTCAGCAGCGGCGTTAATGTGTTCCTTGGTGAACTCCTCTGGGTAGATGCGAATAAGGCAGTCGTAGAGCAACTGTGCCGCATCCAACAAATCAGTGGAGGTTATCTCCATTTCGCTTCGCTTCATTCCGAAACCTCACTTTCTGCGTTCGCCAACTCGACGACATCCCCTGACGTTAGCCGTTGCGGATCAGTCCATTCGTTCGCGCTGGACTGCGATAACGATTCGATGGCCACCACTTGGCCGTGTAGCCAGTTGCGTATACTATCTTTCATCCTTTTCCTCCCCTCGCCCTGATCGCTTCCACAAATTTGTTCATAGCAAGTATCGCCCTTGAATTTGACTTGTTGCTGTAGCATCAATCGCTACCAATTGACTGATGGCTTCCTTATCCTCTACGGTGATAGAATCCATCCAAACGACAACCAACCTCAAGTCCATTTGGTCACTGCCCCTTTTCATCTTCTTTGCCGCCCTCTGCATATCACGTTTTACGCCCAATCTATTCCGGGTGTGATATGCTTTTTGCCGTAGCTGGACGATGCTCTCATATCTAGCCTTTTTGATCCATCTCAGCACATTATTGAGATGGGCTTTTGACATTTCTTTCATACGTTTTTACCTCCTGCCGCATCAGCGGCTGCCATTGGTAACGAGTGCCACGCTGTCGGCTCCTCGTCAATCTGCTCGGAGTCTTCCGTTGACCACTTTTTCCGATAGACAATAGGACAATCGTAGACTCTCTCCCAGTGCCAGCCGTCATCACCGGAAACGCGGACTCCCAGCACTGTTAGCGTGGGAAGTGCGAGGGCCACAACCTCTTCGATTGCAGGCAGAACCGTTGGGTCTCCGTCTAGTTTGTGCCACATGGTGCTCCACCTCAGCCGCTTTACTTCCACCTTCAGTTTGTTCCGGTCAGCAACGAGGCATCCCCACAGTTCAGGATTGTCACCATCCTGCATCTCGGCAATTACAGCATAGGCTTCGTCCCGCTCCTGTTGTATCATCGCAAGCAGACACGTCTCATCATTGAGCCGCTTGATTTCAGCTTGTAATTGCTCATTAACACACCAAGGACATGATGACGCCGGCACGTCACTCCACGCCCGATTATGTATTGGACATATATGAGTTTGCTCAACCATCACTTTCCTCCTGCCGCGTTGTTGCTTTAGCATCTACTTTTTTAATTTCATCTCGCGTGCATTTACGCCACACACCGAACTCGACGTAATACCACACATCCGCACTCGTTTCATCGATTACACGAGTTGCAACATGCCATGCACCATCCGCAAACCAACGTGTGATTTGCACCGACCCGGTCCCAGCCTTTTGCATGCTATAATTGCCAGCCGTTTGCATGCTATAATTGCCAGACTGTTGTGCGCTATAACTGCCAGCCGTTTGTGCGCTGCAACTGCCAGCCTTTTGTGCGCTGCAACTGCGAGCCTTTTGCGTACTACAAATCCCAGCCGTTTGCGCGCTGTCATCGCCAGACTGTTGTGCGCTGTCATTGCCAGCCGTTTGTGCGCTGCAACTGCCAGCCTTTTGTGCGCTGCAACTGCCAGCCTTTTGTGCGCTGCCATTGCCAGCCGTTTGTGCGCTGCAACTGCCAGCCTTTTGTGCGCTGCCATTGCCAGCCGTTTGTGCGCTAGCTGCTTTACACATATTCTTTTCCTCCCGCCGCTTCAGCGGCTTCGTCAAGTAACTCTCGCAAATGCCGGTTGTCGCCTGGAACCTCTGCCTCTATCGCACCCAGGCCCCTCCGGCACGTTGGCAGCAGCCTGCGGATGATGTTGCGTAGCCGCTCGACCTTCCTGTCAGCCGCCCGAACACCGCAAGTGTTAACCGGATGGTGCAGCCCGGTGTCATCCTCCCACGAGCCGCACGCCCATTCGAGGCGTGGAGCGATTGTAATTTGCCCATCCCTGATCGCCCTTGGCAATACCTGCTCCGCACCGCACTGGGGACATCTATAATCCATCGTTACCTCCTGCCGTCTCGGCGGCTTTGCGCAACTTTGTAATTACGCCACCGTTGCTTCTGCATTTGTTTTGCTCCCGTGGTTCCTCACTCCACTCCCGACCGTCGAGTAGGCGGCCGGCTTTCTTTTTGCCTGCTTTTAGCCAGTGGCCGACGTCGCGAGATTTGACCGGCAACCACTCGCCCCACTGCTTGAAAAAGAACGGGACGCCCGCCTCCACGCACTGGTTGCGGATGTCGCGTACCCAATCAGGGTGCATCGGCCGTGCGCCGGTGCCCGACTCACCGCCGACGATCACCCAATCCACCATCGGCAGTGAACCCGTGCAGCCAAGTGATGACAGGTCCAGCGGCCCCAGCAACGGCTCCGCGCTCACAAACCGCACGGCAGCCGGGCATTCGAGCAGATCATCAATGCGTGACAAGTAATCCGCATTTTCGACGCTTGTTCCAAGCCAGACATTAGGCAAATACCCCTTGTATGTCGCCTGCATCAACTCGTCGTAGATATAATACGTACCCAATGGGTCTTCGTCGGTTGCCTCGTAATCACGCGCACCGCTTACGGAGGCCCAAGTAGCCATTTCGCTACACCAACATCCCCACGCCGGAAAATGATGTCGGCCCGCACCATCAAGCTGATCCTTGAGGTATTCGGCCATCCGATCAATTCGCTTCGTCAAGACCTGGAATGTGTGCTGCGGACAAAGGGCCATTACGGCAAAAACTTTGTCGATAAATTTGTCCGGCACGTCCTCGTGAAACAGGTCGCCCATCGAACAAACGAACACCTTGCGGGGCTTCTTCCATTTCAGTGGCTCTTTTAGCGTTTCGGGATGGCACGTCACGCCGAAACCGTGGCGGTATTTCTCCACGCCCATCGCCTTGAGGCGCTTTGCCATCCGCTCGGCGTAACAGTGTGCGCAGCCGGGGCTTACTTTCGTGCAGCCGGTGACTGGGTTCCAGGTGGTCTCGGTCCACTCAATGGGTGATTTCTGCATTGTTTCCTCCCGCCGCCTCTGCGGCTGTGTAGTCCCGTTCTGCCAACGCCAATAGAAAAAGCGCATCAGCGTGGTTATCGTCGATAATTGCTATGTCAGGCCAATTGGATCGGGCGGCAGCGAGCATTACAGGCTTCCCCGAATTCCCCTTGCCCGTCGCAAACTTCTTGATAGTCGCCGTGTGCCGATTCGTTATCTCAATTCCCCGCTTGGCAGCCACCGCTTCGACCTGGGAAATCAGCGAATGGGCTACGTGAGTTGCCGCACCGCCGCGATGGTGTGCTTGCTCGTAGGCAATCAAGTCCGTTGGGCTGGCGTCAAGGACACGGCATAGCCACGCCCGGAATTCCAGCCACCGCATACCCGGCGAATCGCCGCGACGTGGTGCGAAGTTCTGGACTCCTGACAGTCCGCACGAATGCGCCCAGCCGGTCTTGGTTGCGAGGTCGAGGGCCAATATGTTCATGGGGTCTCCACTCGCCGGTCATTGCCGGTGAGTTGTATGCTTGTCCCGCAGACGAGCCGGGAATATATCCGGTCGTCGAATAGTCGCTTGAGTGCTTCGGGGCCGTGGTTGCTTATCCAGATCGTCTGCTTGTGCTCTCGGAGGTCTGCCGCCCGTTTGATTGCCAGGTAGGCCCGCTGATCTTGTGCCGGTCGCAAGCCGAGTTCGTCGATAATCGCAAGGTTGCACTCGGCCAATCGTTGCCACCATATGTGTTCGTTGTAGACTTCTTCGCACAGCTTTTCGCAGCCGACATACAGGCTATCGGCGGTCATGTTGGCAAGCGCTATCGCCGCACACGTCTTGCCGCGCCCGGTGGAGCCCCAGATATAGAGCGGCCAATCACATGCACCGATGGCAAGTTGCGTCAGGAGTTTGCGCAGGCCCGGCGACACCTCCATCCAAACCGGGACCACGCCGCCACAGGTGATCGGGTGATCGCGGTCCTGCCGGCGGAGCCTACACCTTGATTGATCGCGGGCCTGCGTCTTGGTCGTCGTCGCTATTGTGGTAGCGACCGCTTGTTTCATATTTTCCATCGGTAGTTCCTTTCCGCTGCCATGCTTGCGGGTCGTCGTCGTAGTGGCCCTGGTTGAGCCACGGCGTTGGTCCCCAGCAGTATTTGCTCTGTGCCCACTCCGATGCGGCGAATAACTCCAGCCGCTCCAACAGGTAGGCATCCGGGTCGGGGTGGTCGCCCTTGAGTTGCGCGATAGCCTTAGCGTAAGCCTTGGCAGCCAGTAGCTTGCCGGTGCGCCTAGCGCGGGGGTATAGCTCCCACCATGTTTCAAACGCTTCCGAGTATGCCGGGGCTTTCTTTGTATGTTTCTTACTCCTTTTCTCTTCTCTTCTCTTCTCTTCTCTGGTAACGCTGTCAGCGTTACTATTTGCGTTACGCGGTAAATTGCGGAAAACCGCTTGCCTACAGGCACTTTGCGCCCTTTTCTTGGCATTATCCCCCAGGTGATAGCCGTAATTCGGTAGCGCTAATTGCTCCGTTGTTGTTTCCAACCAACCAACGTTTTCCATGGCGTCACAGAAACCGTAATGCCCAACGTAACGGTCAAGTAACGCTCGCAGCGTTACGGGTGCGGTGCCATCGACGCTCTGTAAGTCGAACCAAGTCCAGACAACCACCAGCTTGCCTACCACTGTGTCGCGGTCCATATTGAGCAGGCGAGCCATCTCCAGGACTTCCGGTTTGTCGGGTGTCGAGTGCTGTATTTTTATCCAGTCGCCTGCCATCCTATCCCCTTTCCGGGAGCCTGCCCTGTTGAAACAATTCAAACCGCAAGTCGTCCCACTTCCGGCCGTTCCGTATCTGCTTAATGTAGCTGATGTCAGTTGCCTCCGCTTCGGTGAACTTGTGGCGTGGTTGGAATTCGTAGGTCAAACCGCCCTCCATTGCCGTGCCAGCCCACCGTGCCGAACCCGCGTCCATCTACCAGACCAACAAACGAGCCCCGCCAACCGGAGGTGTAACAAGGTACGTCTCACGGTTGAAGGGGCTACGCGGCCACGCAGGACAATGGCCAGTTCAGGAACGGACAGAGGGCACCACCGTACGGCACGCAGGACAAGCTGCGCCGATTGACACCGCCTCAAGAACGCGGCAGTCTCATGCAGTGAATTGCGGCTCCGTCCGGTGTGGTGCATTGGTCTATTCTGTCTTCCATCCTAAAAGGGAATGTTGGCATCGACGTCATCCACCGGAGGCGGTGCAGATTTTGGCGTGCCTGTCTCACGCACTGCTTGCTTTGCCTTAGGCAACGCCCTCAAGGCCTTGCCGAACATCGAATCTAGTTGACGGATAGCCTTTGGCTCCAAGGGCTTGGCTGCCGAAGGCGCAACGCCAATAGACCACTTCTCCCGCACGGTTCCCTGGTAAGTATCGTGTTCGCATCGGATGGGAATTTCTTGTCCAGAGAAGTCTTGAAAGACTTCATTGCCGGGGTCCAGTTCGGCAAAACTCGCGCCGGTAAATCCAAGCTGTTCGAGGTCTTGTAGAATCCAGTCAATGCTATTGTCAGTAATCGCGCGGTAAATTGTCCGCTCAAGGTTTTGCGTGACGGCCACCAATTCGCCCTCGGGATCGGCAAGATTGATCTTGCCAAGAACCTCGAATCGCAGAATGAACTGGGGGTTTCCGTTTGAGCTTTCGCCGAGTTGTTGGCTGGTGATCGTGCCCCAGTATCGGCCCGGTTCGTAGTAAGGTCCGCGTGCCATGTGATTACTCCTTTTTTTTTCCGTTGCGACCGGCCGCCAGTGCGACCATGAAATTGTCCCATGCTTCCTTGCCTGACTCTCCCATGTCAATTTCGGGCGGTAGGTTGTGGCGGTTCTTGGCGTCCCATGCCGCGTCGTACTCGCTGTAGCACGTGCGTATAGCACCACCCTTTGCCTTCTTGTCTTTCTCCACGATGATGTCGCGATTACCAAACAATACGATGTCCGCCCAGCCGTAGGTCAATTGCCAAGCATCCTTGTACATATCCGGCATGAAGCGGCTGTAATCAGAGCCGTTGGGATTGCGATGATTCCCGACACCAGTATGCGCCAACAGAAGGATTCCCATTTGCCGGGCCTCACGCAAGCGGTCGAGGCTCGCAAGAAAACCACGCCAGGGACCGGCGGCCACACCGCGGAACCCGCACTGATAAGACATGAATCCTTTCTCGGACCAATCACCGCTATAGTTTGTGTCACACACAAATTGATTGGCCAGCTTTTCCATGCCGTCAATCGTGTCGATGACCAGCGTTTTGTGCGGCACCTCAGTCGCAATCAGTTCCTCGATAACATCGAGGAGTCCCGACCAACTCGGCACTTCCAAGTTCGGAGTATCCGAAAGGATGCCGCTGTCAATCAGTGTGTGTAACCCGGTCTCACCGGGAGACAACAAAAAGAATGGTTTGGGGGCATGACCGGCGAAGCACGTCTTGCCGATACCACCCTGGCCATGAAACACAACGCGACTTGGTAGTTTTTTGCTACCTGCAATTGCGTCAGAAAGGGACAGCTTCTTCGGCGGCGACACTGTTGGCCGGCGCGAGGTTGCAGTTGCCACAATCAATCTCCTTTTCTGGAAGTAGAGTCTGCCAATATGCCTCAAGAACCGTATGCCATAGGGTTCCGAAGAGAAGGCTCTCGCGTGCGCACGTTCAATTTGAGAATCTTAATCTATCGTTTAAGGGGCGTCAACCCCAATCCGAAAATAATTTTCAGATTTTGAATAGCGCCGGATCGGTGAGAAGTGCTGTCAGCGGTACGCCCAGCCCTCTGGCAATATTAGCGGCAACGCCCAGGCTGGGGTTACTGCGGCCCGCAAGCACGCAGGAAAGATACTCCGGCGATATGTCGGCTCGTAGTGCAACCGCACGTTGCTTGCGATCCGCGCATAGTCGCCGGACGTTTAACCGGAAATATTCAAGCTCCGGTTGCTCGATAATAGTTGCCATGTCTTGCATTCCTCTATCTTAGCGAATACATTAACGATTTGCAAGACAAACCGACTGGGGCAGTTCCACGGCGTAAACGCTGGCCGCCGGATCGTTACCGATTCCCGCTACCCCAGTCGGCTATGGGGATCGGCGCACAAAAAAATCCGGCGGGGAAGCCGGGTTGTGGGCGTGGCGCCCAAATGCGGGTGTTGGGTACGCAATATCAGACATTAAGCGTTGCGGGACAGGGATTTATGGTCGGCGCCTAAATCTAGGGAGTATGGCTGCCACCCTAATCAGCGATAGAAATCAGCGACCGAGCATCGGTATGCCGCGGCGAGCTTCGCCTTGTTTTCCTCAGTCGGCACGTGCTTGCCTTGCTCCCATTTGTAAACACTCGTGGCGATCGTGCCAACCTTGACTGCCGCATCCATTACGGATAAGCCGGCGGCCTCACGGCAACGGCGCAAGGCGGTGCCCAGGGCGATTGTTTCAGTAGTCTTAATCATGACTTCCCTTTCGCTTTAGCAATGGCGGCTTCGGCATTTGTAACGGTAGGGTGGCCACTTGGCGGTGCAGTTTCCGC
>Ga0265595_1002159_pt1 | contig 13803 bp, 9 predicted proteins | sample saktaG_15_FD_190148 | JGI IMG/M metagenome (GOLD analysis project Ga0265595, IMG submission 190148) | Saline water microbial communities from Sakinaw Lake, British Columbia, Canada - sak_2013_06_06_50m | ecosystem: Environmental > Aquatic > Non-marine Saline and Alkaline > Saline ... | reverse complement strand
GCTCGTCTTATTCTGGATTGCATTCTTCACTGTGGGTCTGGCGCCCGACAAGGCGCCTCCCTGTTATTTTGCCTACGAGCACTCATTTCCCCTGCCGGACGGGGTACTGGCCATATTGCTGCTGATCGCGGGCATACTGCTGATGAGATCAAAACTGGCGGGACGCCCGCTATCTCTAATTGCCGCCGGGGCACTGGTCTTCCTGGGGTTGCTCGATTTCAGCTTTAACCTGCGGAACGGTATATACCTGACTTCGACCGTGGATCTGGTATTAAACGCATTTATTAACATCTGGTGTGTCGGTTTTGGCATTGTCATTGCTGTATTGGTAGGGAGAAAACCTGTTGCGTAAGGGCCTGATTATCGCCAGCTCGGTTATACTTGCGCTGATACTGCTTTTGACCTCAATGTCTGTCGTCCTTATTCAGGGGAGCTTTACACCGGTTGACGGCGTAGTGGAACTGAGAGGCCTCAAAGAGGAAGTACAGATTTACCGGGATAGCTGGGGCGTCCCGCATATTTATGCCGGCAATGAGGACGACCTCTTTTTTGCACAGGGATACGTGCAGGCACAGGACCGCCTGTGGCAGATGGAGCTGCACCGTCGCATGGGTAGCGGGACGCTGTCAGAGATTTTCGGCGCGACTACTTTAGAATCGGATAAGTTCTCCCGCACCATAGGTTTGAGACGGTCTGCCGCAGCCTCTTACAGGGAATCGGACCCGGTAATGCAGGAGGTACTGCTGTCATACTGCAAAGGCGTGAATGAATTTATCAGAGCTAATAATAACGATTTGCCTCTGGAATTCACCCTCCTGGGCTTCAAGCCTGCTGATTGGGACCCGGTAGACTCGTTGACAGTCTCCGAATTAATAGCCTGGGAGCTTGGGAAAAACTGGGAGGTGGAACTAACCCGCGCAAGGCTGGTACAGAAGCTGGGAGAAGAGAGGGCCGGCCAGCTCCTGGCCCCCTACCCGGATAGCAGCCCCCTTGTTATTCCACCCGAATTGATGTCATGTCACTTAGGTTCAGTGGTTGCATCAGGGTTGCAACCGGTTACAGGTTGTCTTGGAAGCAACAACTGGGTTGTTGATGGGACAAAGACGATCAGCGGGCGGCCACTGCTGGCTAATGACCCCCATTTATCGGTAATGATGCCGTCCATCTGGTATGAGACGGGACTGCACGGCGCCGGATTCGAAGTGGTGGGCGTATCGCTTCCCGGTTGCCCATTGATCAACATCGGTCGAAACTGTGATATATCGTGGGGCATCACCAATCTGCCTGCCGACACGCAGGATTTTTTTATCGAAAAGATTAACCCGGCTGATAGTCTGCAATATCAATACAAGGGGGAATGGAAGCCGCTGCACGTGTTGGAGGAATTCATCAACGTCCGGGGCCATAGCGACCCGGAGAAGCTTCATGTCCGGCTATCTTTGCACGGGGCGCTGATGGATAAAGTCATAGGAGGACTTGAACAGCCGCTGGCGCTGCAATGGTCCGGCAGTAGTCCCAGCCGGCTGATCAAAGGTGTTTATCTGCTGGATAAGGCAACCAACTGGGCGGAGTTTCAAGAAGCGCTGAGCAACTGGGACGCGCCCAGCCAGAACATTGTCTATGCCGACAGCGGTGGCAATATCGGTTACCAGTCGACAGGGCTGATCCCCGTGCGTAATAAAGGGCTGGGTATGGTTCCCGCACCGGGTTGGACGGGTGAATATGACTGGATTGGCAATATACCGTATACCGAACTGCCCTGCGTGTTGAACCCGTCCAATCATTTTGTAGCTACTGCTAACAATAAAGTAGTTGCAGATAACTATTCATATTTTATGACCTATGACTGGTCTCCTCCCTACCGGGCCCAGCGCATCACGACATTGCTGCAAGCTAAAGACAGGTTATCTGTTGATGATTTCAGGGGTATCCAAGCGGATATCTACGACATACCGGCCAGCATCTTTACTCCCTATGCCTTGCAGGTTGAGCCGCGTAACGAACAGGAGAAACAGGCGCTTGAAATTTTAAAAAAGTGGGATTATAACGACCGGGCGAACGACCCTGCGCCGGCTATATATCACGTCTTTTATGTCAAAATGCTGAAAAATATCCTGCAGGACAAGATTGGAGAGAAGCTTTTTAATGACTATCTGAGGGCGATGGGTGGCTCGGGTGATGTCCATGCTATCTTCCTGGAAGGCATCATGCGGGATAAGAATAGTGCCTGGTTTGACGATGCGCGCACGCCCACACTCGAAACCAGGGATGATGTCATTGCAAGAAGCCTGGAGGATGCACTGGCGGAGCTTTCCGGCAAGTATGGTGCGGATCCAAATAATTGGAAGTGGGGAGATATACATGGGACCTGGTTCCGGCATGTTCTCGGCAACCTGCCCGGCCTTGATGCCATCTTCAGCCGGGGCCCCGTACCCACGCCGGGTTCACGTTATACGGTCAACGTGGCGGCATTCGACTACAGTAAACCATACAGCGTGGTTGCGGTGCCCAGCTACCGCCAGGTAATAGACTGGAGCAACCCCGATAAATCACTGGTCATGCACACCACCGGCCAGAGCGGGCAGGTATTCAACCGGCATTACGACGATATGATCATTAGCTGGCTAAATATTGATTTTCATACCATGCTGTTTGAGAGGGATGACGTGGAGTCGGACATTCATAGCCTGCTTGTACTGAAGCCATACAGGTAGGACAACACTTTTGCAGGAGAGAATATGTGATGAAAGCAGTACAATTTGATATTAATATCCCGCAATATCTCGCTCTTAAGATATTCGGGGCGCTCAACAAAACAGCTTACTATAGCGGTCCCCTATCCACAGTGCGTTTGGTCGACCTGCCAGAGCCTTCGATCCCCTTTCCGGATTGGGTGAAGGTCAAAGTTACCCGTTGCGGTATATGCACCAGCGACATCAGTACCATTTTATTAAGAAACTCTCCGGCTTGGACGCCCTACACATCTTTCCCTGCTGCGCTGGGCCACGAGATAGGCGGCACTATAGTGGAAGCAGGAGTCGGGGTGGAAAACCTTCATGCGGGTGACCTCGTTGCTGTCTGCCCGGTGCTTAACTGCGTAACCAGGGGGATTGAACCTGTATGTGATGCCTGCCGGAAGGGCCTGTCGAGCTGTGAGAACTTCTCCGAGGGCAAACTTCCCCCTGGTATGGCCATCGATCTCTGTACCTCGATGCTGGGAGGCTACAGCGAATATATCATTGCCCACAAGAGCCAGGTTTTTAAGATACCGGCAGGTATGAGCGGCCAGGATGCAGCCCTGGTCGAGCCGTTTTCAATTGCACTTGAGGCCATCCTGTCCAACCTGCCGCAACGGGGAGAACAGGTGCTGGTAATAGGCGGCGGAGTGATCGGCACCATGATCGTAAAGGCTATACGCGCCCTGGACATCTCTTGTGAAATAACGGTAGCTGTCAGTTCAAGTTTTACAGGGGAACTTGCCAGGAAAGCAGGCGCCGACCACGCTGTTTCCGGCAAAAACATATTGCAGCAGGCTTCCCAAATCACAGGCGGTAGATGTTACAGACCCCTGATGGGGCCTGTTGCCATGATGGGGGGATTTAACAGGGTGTATGATTGCTTTTCGACTTCAAACAGCGTTAGCCTGGCCATGCGTCTTGCTAGGACAGGTGGGGTGATTTCGCTGGTGGGCATGTCCGGCCAGTTGAAATTTGATCCGACCATGATATGGCTCAAACTGCTCTCGCTCAAGGGCTCGCTGTATTACGGTTCTCACGAGTGGGAAGGCAAGCGCAGGCATGTGTTCGAGATCGCTATTGACCTGGTATCGAATGGCAGGGTGAAGCTTGCTGATATGGTAACGCATACTTTCAGTCTTGATGAATACAGAAAGATGATGAAGGTCAATATCCACAAGGGTCGATACGGGGCGATAAAGACCATGTTTGTTTATGACTGACCGTTACTGTAATTTACTGCTTGAATAATATATACTCATTATTAGTAGAGGGACCGGTTTAATGGCATCAAGGGGTAAAAAGCTGTCAGGTCGACCTGTAAAGAAAGCAGCGGGTAGGCGGAGCGGGGCGCTCGACTTTTCAGCCCTGGGCAGGGATCTGGCAGATGCCATCCAAACGGGAGTATATATTGTACAGGACAGGAAATTTGTCTATGTCAATCCCTACTTTGTAAAGCTCACCGGTTATTCAAATGTTGAGCTGATGGGTAAAAAGGCCATTAGCTTTATCAACAAGTCAGACCGTGCATCCGTCAGGAAAAAGGCGGTTGGGAGCCTGAAAGGCCGACGTGGCAACAGGCCATATGAGTACAGGTTCATCAGAAAAGATGGCAGATTGATGTGGGTGCTGGAGAGGGTTTTCTCCATCGATTACATAGGGCGGAAGGCTTCGCTGGGGAGCTTTGTTGATATAGATGACCGGAAGCAGTTGGAGGAGGATCTTTCCCGCTCGGAGGAGCGCTACAGAAACATTCTTGAGCAGATGTATGACTCGTATTACGAGGTGGACCTTGCCGGGAAATTCACCTTCGTTAACAATTCGGTCTGCATCAACCTCGGTTACACCAGCAATGAAATGGTGGGCAGGGACTACAGTCAGTTCGTCCCGGAAGAGGATATTAATAAGCTGTTCGTCACATTCAACCATTGTTTTACCAGCGGCATTCCCAACCGGGGCTTAGTGCATGGCATCTTTCGCAAGGACGGCAGCACGATGATAGTTGAATCATCGGTCGATCTGCGTAGAAACGAGCGGGGAGAGCCGATAGGTTTCAGATCGATCGTCCGCGATGTCACGGAACGAACTAAACTTGAAGAGGAATTGCAGAAGCTGGCGGCAGTGGCCTGGCATTCCGATGAATTGATTAATATGGCGACCATGGATGGCAAGATGAGCTACCTGAATCATGTCGGTTCCCGTATACTGGGAATCGATCCCGAAGAAGTTGAGAAATTCAATATCCTGGAGGTAATCCCGGAGAACTTCAAACATATTGTTAACGCTGAATTATTGCCGGCACTGATAAAAGGAGGTGCGTGGGAAGGGGAGCTACAATATATTAACTTAAAGACCGGCCAGATTACTGATGTATACGCCAACACCTTCACCGTCGAAGACCCCAGGACAGGCGCACCGCTGTTCATGGCCAATGTTTCCCGGGATATAACGCTTCGCAAAAAAGCTGAGGCCGCCCTCAAAGAAAGCGAGGAACGCTACCGGGCATTGTTCGATCGCTCAATGGACCTGGTGTACATACGGGACATGAAGGGAAATTTTCTCGATGCCAATCCCGCTGGCTTAAGATTGCTCGGTTATACTGAGGATGACATATCCTCGCTGAATATAGCCTCAGTGCTCAGTCCTGACCAGTTCCCGCAGACCCTGGAAACGCTCAAGGAGTTGAGAGAGACCGGAACGCAGCTCAGCCCGACCGAGTATAAGGTGAAGTGCAAAGACGGGCGTATTAAATATGTTGAAACCAAGGAGTCGGTGATCTACCGTGATGGACAGCCCTACGCCGTCCAGGGCATCGGGCGCGATATTACCGAGCGCAAACTCGCCGAGAAGAGGTCCATCATCCGCCGCGACCTGGCTATCGCTTTGAACTCACTAATGACACTCAAGGAGGCACTAACACTTTGCCTCGATGCCGCCATCCGCATATCGAGCATGGAGAGAGGAGTTATCTACATGCTGGATGAAAGAACGGGCGGCCTGAGATTGTTTGAGCGTCAGGGCTTCACTGCTGAAATGGAGAAAAAATACTCAATGTTTGGCCCGGATACCCCTAACACCCGCCTTATCCTCAAAGGAAAGCCGTTATATTTGAGCTACAGTGAATTAACGCCGCCCTTTGACAAGCAGTTCAGTCGGCAGGACTTGAATGTGACGGCGGTGGTTCCCATCAAGCATGAGGGGAAAGTGGTGGCCTGTCTGATCGTAGCCTCGAGCAGCCTTGCTCATGTACCCGAGATAGCCCGCAGCTCACTTGAAATGATAGCTGCCGAGATAGGCAGTGCCATCACCCGTATCAAATACAGGGAGGCGCTGCAAAATAGCGAGCAGCGCTACCGCTTTATCGCCGATAATACCAGCGATGTCATCTGGGTTATGGACAGCAAGCTGCGCTACACATTCATCAGTCCTTCAGTGGTACGTCAGCGTGGCTATACGCCTGAAGAAGCCATGGCCTTAAATATCACCCGGGTGATAACCCCTACCTGTATCGATACCCTGGCAGAAAAACTTGATGTAGAATCAGCAGCAGAGCTTCAGGGGCAAGCGGCGGCTATAAGTTCCTTTACACAGGAAATGGAGATGTACCGCAAGGATGGAAGCACTTTCTGGACCGAATCATCAATTACAATTTTAAGGGATAAAGACGGCCGGTTCGATGGCCTGCTGGGCGTTACGCGTGATATTTCAGAGCGCAGGCAATTCGAACAGGCACTGGAGAAAATGGCCACTCATGATTTCCTGACCGGGCTTCCCAACAGGGTGTTACTGATCGACCGCTTTTCCCAGGCCGTAGCGCTGGCGCAGCGCAAGAAACACCAGCTGGCAATTATGTCCCTGGATCTTGATAATTTTAAACCAATAAACGATGGTTACGGGCACGCCGTCGGCGACCGCGTCTTGATAGCGGTGGGGAAGCGTTTAGCAGAGATTTTACGGTCCAGCGATACAGTTGCGCGCATAGGCGGGGATGAATTCATCCTGATGACGCTGGAAACCAACCACGACCATGATACGAGCGCCATCGCAAATAAAATTCTGGATTGTTGCAGGGAGCCATTCACAGATGACGGGCACCAGTTCCAGCTATCAACCAGTATGGGCATCGCAGTTTACCCTGAAGACGGGCAGGACCTGGATACATTGATGAAAAAAGCAGATGATACGATGTACCAGGCCAAGCAGTCCGGCGGCAACCGCTTTATCTTCTACAAAGACTTGAACAGAGCATAATCACGATTACCATCGCCTATATAATCCTGTTCTTACCTGTTCCTTAGATAATAATCGAAGGTCTCTTGATGGACAGCAGATATAGGGCTATACTATACGAGATTTATTTCGTACGGCGGCTGAAGGGTTAGTTAAATCAAATTTTGAGGTATGTAGATGGGTAATGTCAATTTAGTCATAGACGGGAAAAAGGTCAAGGTACGGGAAGGTTCTACCATACTTGAGGCGGCGGAGGCGTGCGGCATCACCATCCCAACGTTCTGCAACATCAAGGGGCTGATTCCCACGGGTGTTTGCCGGGTATGCGTGGTAGAGGTGCAGGGCTCGAAAACGCTGATGGGGGCCTGTCACACACCTGTCTCCGAGGGCATGCTGGTTTTTACGCATACGCCCAGGGTGGTGGCCGCGCGCAAGGTCATCGTGGAGCTGATGCTGACGGGTCATACCGGTGACTGCGTGAACGATTCCAACGCGGAGAACTGCAAGCTGCATAACCTGGCCTCGGATTACGAGGTCGGCGCCCCGCGTTTCAATGTCAGAAGTCCGCGTTTTTACCCTGCCGAGGAATCAAATCCGTACGTTAAGAGGGATCTTTCCAAGTGCGTACTCTGCCGTAAATGTGTCAAGGCCTGCCGGGAAATTGCACATAAAAACGTGCTGAGCATAGGCTACCGAGGGTTCAGGTCAAAGGTGGTTAGCGGCTTTGACGAGGCGCTGACGACAGAAGCCTGCCGGGATTGTCTGGTTTGTATCGAGCACTGCCCCACGGGGGCGCTGAGCAGGCCGGTTAAAGTCTGAATATTGAAGGGGGCATGCAGAGATGAGTGATGAGAAAAAGACAATCCCTGGCAGTGGATCCGGCGCCGGGCTGCTGCCGAAGCTTAAATCAGAGGTAGAGCAGAAAGGTTACCTTTCCAGGGAGACCATGGCCGGGGTGGCCGGGCGGGTGGACCTTCCTCTTAATTCAGTTTATGGAGTGGCCTCGTTTTATACATATCTGCCCGTATCTGTGGTGGGCAAGAACGTGATCAAGGTATGCAATTGCCTGCCATGCGAGATGAAGCAGGCCTCCGTGGTGGTGGAGGGCATCAGGCGGGAGATCGGGATAGGCCCCGGCCAGACCACGCCCGACGGTAAGTTCACGCTGGAGCTGGTAGGCTGCATCGGGGCCTGCGACCAGGCCCCGGCCATGCTGATAAACGATAGATTGTACGGGAACCTGACGGCCGAGGGCATTGCCGGCATATTGAAATCCTATTGACAGGAGGATGTAAGTGGCGGAAAAACGCGTTGTGCTTAGCAACTGCGGGGTTGTCGATCCGCAGGACATCGAGTCTTATCTTAAGGGTGGGGGCTTCAGGGCTTTTGAGAAAGCGCGCAGGATGAAGCCGAAGGCCATTGTCGACGAAGTCAAGCGTTCGGGTCTGACGGGTCGCGGTGGGGCCGGTTTCAACTGCGGGCTCAAGTGGGAGCTGGCCATGAAAGCTAAAGGTCGGCAGAAGTATCTTATCTGCAATGCCGACGAGGGTGAGGTCGGCGCATTCAAAGACAAATACATCCTCTCTCATGACCCCTTCGGGCTGATCGAGGGGATTTGCATTGCGGGACTGGCAATCGGCGCCCGACAGGCCTATATCTATCTCAGAAGTGAGTACCATTCGCTCAACAGCCTGCTTGTCTCCGCTATCGAGCAGGTCAGGTCCAAAGGCTATTTGAAGGAGATGGACATACAGGTATTCGAGGGAGCCGGCGCGTACGTGTGCGGCGAGGAGTCGGCCCTCATGAATTCCATAGAGGGGCAGCGGGGTGAATCGCGCTACAAACCGCCCTACCCGCCGACTCGTGGGCTATGGAACATGCCGACCATTATCAATAACGTCGAGACCCTGATGAATATCCCCCATATCATCGATAAAGGAGCCGGCTGGTTCAGCGCCATGGGATCGGGCAGGAGCAAGGGCACCAAGGTCTTCAGCGTCAGCGGCGACGTCGCCAGGCCCGGGGTCTACGAACTGGAGATGGGCAGCCCGCTGAAAGAGCTAGTTGTCAATCTGGCCGGCGCAGAGGACGTCAAGGCATTGCAGGTAGGAGGGGCGACGGGCAATATCATCCCCGGGTACATGATCGATACACCCCTGTCGCATGAGACGTTTTTGGGGTCGGGCTCAGTGGTGGTTTTTAATTCGACGAGGGACATCATCGACATCGTGTACAACGACATGCGCTTTCTCAGCGAGGAGTCCTGCGGGAAATGCACGCCCTGCCGCGAGGGGACCGAGGTGATGCTTGAGATACTGGGACGTTTGCAGCAGGGGGATGGCAGGGAGAGGGATATAAGCACACTGGAGGAACTGGCCAGGGTAATGGCAGCTGCATCGCTCTGTGGACTGGGCCAGGCGGCTGCCGTGCCCGTGCTGGATGTACTGAAATATTTCTACAATGAGTTTATAGACAGGGTAGACCAGTCACACTTTCTGCGCAGCTATCTCGGCGGTGAATTAGCTATATCGAAGGAGGGTATCATATGAGCACGAACTCGCAAGAGCAGACGGCACGCATGCTGGGGATGTTCGACAATCTCAAGGCGGACGAGTACCCGCTCAAGGAGTACAAGTACATAGGTCAAAAAGGCCCGCGCAGGATAGACGGCCTGGCCAAGGCATCGGGGCATGCCGATTACACCATGGATATCCAGCTCCCGGGCATGCTGTATATGCGCCTTCTCATGTCACCATACCCGAATGCCAAAATACTGCGGATGGATACCAGCAAGGCAGAGAAGCTGCCGGGTGTACGGTATGTACTGCGGTATGACGACCCCGAAGTTCAGAAAGCTGAGATCATCGGTAAGACGGCCGGGTTCTTCGGAGTGGACAGGCCGCTTTCCGACTCAGCACACATGGAAGGAGAACTGGTCGGCGCGGCAGTGGCGGCTGAAACCGAGGACATCGCCGAGGAGGCCCTCTCCCTGATCGAGATCGATTGGGAGGAACGGCCCTTCAACCTGGACCCGGTGGCGGCCAGCGATCCCTCGGCGCCCCTCAGCTTCCCCGAACGCTATATAGACGGGAACCACTGGAACCGCGGAGCATATGACCAACTGACGCATGGAGATATTAAGAAAGGGTTTGCCCAGGCGGACAGGGTAGTGGAGTTCAGCTTCAAGCGTACCGCCAATACCTGGATTGGCCCTGAGCGGCCCTGTGGAGTCTGGAGATGGAATGGTGACAACGCCGAGGTGTGGCTCAAGCACCAGCGTGTTCACCTGCCCAAGAGTCGCATGTCCGAGTGGTTCGGTGGAATTCCCATGAGCAAGATAGAGATACATTCACCTTACCAGGGTGCCAGCTTCGGAGGCTGGTGCCAGATAGACTGGAACCTGGGCCCGCTGTGGTGCGCCGCCGCTGTATCGAAGAGGGTGGGCAGGCCGGTCAAATATATCTTTACGCGGCGGGAAGATTTTTTCGGCGGCTCCATGGATGAGGGGACATATATAGTTAAGGTGGGGGTTAAAAATGACGGCACGATCACGGCCGTGGATGTCACCCTGTATCAGGTCAATGCCATCTGGCCGGTTTTCAGCCCTGCATTGCATATACATGATAATACCAGGGTACAGCATGTTCACGGGCACACCAAGTCCATCTGGGTAAATAAGGGTCACACGGTTCCCACGAGATGCGAGATGCTCCCGCCGGTGCTTGCCCAAACCATGATATTCGATCACGTGGCTACTGAGTTGGGTATGGATCCCACAGAATTGGCGCTTAAGAATGACGGTTGTATGGGCCATGACATGGAATGGGCCAGGGAAGAGAAGGAGAAGCGAGGTTTTCCCGTGCGTGACAGCCTCAAGGAATGCATCGAGAAGGGCAAGGCCGAGTTCAAATGGGACGAGTCCTGGCATAAGCCGGGCGCCAGGAAGCTGCCCAACGGCCGCATGCATGGTGTAGGGTTCAGCTGGGCTCATGAGTGGGACGATTCCAGCGGCAGCGGCGAATTCGCCATACGTATCGAGAGGACGGACGCCACAGCTACCCTGATGGCCATGGGCGCGGACAATGGCGTTGACGCGGAGGCCACCTATTGCCAGATCGCAGCCGATGAGCTTGGCTTTCGCCTTGAGGACGTCAATTATAACGCGCAGGTTTACCGCGGCTTTTACAGGATGACGCCTGATTCCTCAACAAATATGTCTATCAATGGCTGGGCGGTGCGCCACGCGGCCAGGATATTGAAGCAAAAGATTCTGGAGTCTGCCACCAGCCCTTCCTCGCCGACGCAGAGGGGGAGTTTCCAGCCGGCTTTTCCCAACACGAAACCAGAGGAGCTGGATATTAAAAATAGCCTGATTTACGTCAAGTCCGATCCAAATCGGCAGATGAGCATGGCTGACTTCGTAAGGCTGGCCGGCGAGAGCGGGCCATTTGCCACGGACGAGTTCCTGGGGACACGGGTCGGCTGGTCCGAGCCGCTTTTTGCTTCAGGCTACCATGTTCAGTACGGAGCGTACAATCCGGTCAACCCGCGGCCGCGTTTCTGCCGGCAGGCACATTTCATGGAGGTCGAGGTGGATACCGAGACCGGCGAGGTCTTCGTTACCCGGGTGGTCAACGTCAACGACGTTGGCAAGGTTATCAACCGCATGAGCTGCGAGGGCCAGCAGTACGGCGGCAGCATCATGGGGGTGAGTAGGGCCAAGTTGGAAGAGGTGGTGCACGACCCGGTCACCGGCGTGATGCTGAACGGGAACCTGCTCGACTATAAGATAGCCACCATGAAGGACCTGGGCCCCATAGGAACCATCCTGGTGGAGACCGGCATGGGCTACGGCCCCTACGGGCTCATCGGCATCGGCGAGGATATCGGGACAGTGGTTCCCGGCCTGCTGGCGCCCGCGGTTTACAACGCCACCGGTGTCTGGGTAGACGAAATGCCCATTACCCCGGCCAGGATATTGAAGGCATTGGGGAAGATATAGTTTAAATTTAACGCTTCGAATGAGGAGGACGAAAACTTGAACAGGGAAACTAAGAGTTACGTTTGCCCCTACTGTGGGGAGACCTACGATTCGTCGGACGGGCTGAAAGGCCACGTTTTCAAGATGCACAAGGGTCGCGGCCTGCCGACCGCGGAGGGCCGTATTAAACTGACTATCAACAAGTCCGAGCACATCTTTCAGGTTGAGCCGAACTGGACGTTGTACTATCTCATCCATGATAAGCTGGGCCTGACCGGCGCCAAGCAGTTCTGCGACCGCGGCGCCTGCGGGTCCTGCACAATGATCGTGGACGGCAGGCCGGTCCTCTCCTGCATGATGCTGGCCATAGAGTGCGACGGCAAAACCGTGGAGACGGTCGAAGGCATCGCCGCCGATGGGCACCCGCTGATCGACGCCTACGTTAAACATCATGCCATGCAGTGCGGATATTGCACGCCGGGCTTCGTGGTTGCCTCCAAGGCACTGCTCGACCGTAACCAGAACCCGAGCGAGGAAGAGATCGTTGAGGCCCTGTCGGGCAACCTGTGCCGGTGCAGCACCTACCCGCAGCATCCCATAGCTGTGAAGGAAGCTGCCGGCAAGCTGCGGGATGCAAAATAAGGCAAGGGGGTTAATGTGAAGGAATTTAAACATTTCAACGCGTATAGCGTAGACGAGGCTGTGGCGCTGATGGGCCGTTACGGCGAGAGGGCCTCCGTCATCGCCGGCGGCACCGATATACTGGGTAAAATGAAGGATGCTATACTGCCGGCTTACCCGGAAGCGCTGATAAACATCAAGACCATTCAGGGCCTGAGCGGGATAAAGGAGTCGGGCGGCATGCTGAGGATAGGGGCGCTGGCCCTGCTGGCCGATATCGCCGATAACGCCATCATAAAATCAAAATATGCCGCCCTGGCCCAGGCCGCGGGAAGGACCGCTTCACCTCACCTGAGGAATATGGGCACCATCGGGGGCAATATCTGCCAGGACATCAGGTGCTGGTATTACCGCAACCAGAACAACAGGTTCTCCTGCCTTCGCAAAAAGGGAGGAAGGTGCTACGCCATCAAGGGCGACAACCGCTACCATTCCATCTTCGGCGGCAGCGTTTCCGGCGGATGTTTCGCGGTGCATCCCAGCGACACCGCCCCCGCGCTGGTGGCCCTGGATGCAAAAATAGTGACCTCCAGCCGGACGATCGACGTGGAGAAGTTCTTCGAGGTCAAGCCTGTCAAGACCACTGTGCTCAAGGGCGATGAGATCGTTACAGAAATACAGGTGCCCGAGCCCGTTGCAGGCTCCTCCAGCGCATTCCTCAAGTTCGCCCTGCGCAAGTCCATCGACTTCCCCATAGTCAATTGCGCAGTCATGATCACAAGCAAGGACGGCAGGGTTTCGGCCGCAAGGATATGCCTCAACGCCGTCCACGTCATACCCTACAGGGCCGTCAAGGCGGAGCAGGTCATAACAGGCCGGGTTATCGACGAGGCGGCCGCGGATGAGGCCGGCGCAGCTGCCGTGTCCGAAGCCAAACCGCTGGAGCACAATAAATACATGGTGGCCATCGCCAGGACACTGGTAAAAAGAGCGATCCTTGCCTGTGCCGGGAAGTGACAAATGACTGATCTCCTGGATATTATCGCGGGCCTGCTGGGCCAGGGTGAAGACCTGGTGCTGGCCAGGGTTATCAGCGTAAAGGGCTCCGGTCCGCGACACGTTGGCGCTGCTATGGTCATACGCAAGGACGGCGGTATCGAAGGCACAGTGGGTGGTGGGTTGATGGAGGCGGCCGTCATGAAAAAGGCTGCCGGCCTGTTCCGTGAAAAAGGCTTC
>Ga0265595_1002158_pt1 | contig 13813 bp, 13 predicted proteins | sample saktaG_15_FD_190148 | JGI IMG/M metagenome (GOLD analysis project Ga0265595, IMG submission 190148) | Saline water microbial communities from Sakinaw Lake, British Columbia, Canada - sak_2013_06_06_50m | ecosystem: Environmental > Aquatic > Non-marine Saline and Alkaline > Saline ... | reverse complement strand
CCACCTGCAGGAGCACCATGAACTCGTCGCGGCCCATCGGCAAGGGGTTGCGCGGCAGCGACAGGTAGTCGCCGTTGCGGACCAGCACCGTCGACGGCTGCCCGAGCATCTCTATCGCCAGGCAGTATTCGCCGCCCAGCGCCGAGATGTCGAGGAGCACCGAGTGTGTGTCGACCGTGATGAAGTCGACCGGGTGCGGATCCGGGTCGACGACGAAGACGAAGGTCCCCGACTGCTCGAGCTTGGCGGCGACGAGCGTGTTCGCGATCTGTCGCGAAAGCACGTCTCGGAGCGCGTCCTCGGCGACGGCCCCCCGCTCGACCAGCAAGGACCCCACCGGCCTCGGCCGGGCCTCCTGCTCGGTGAGCGCGGCCGCGAGCTGCGCTTCGTTCACGAGCGCCCGCTTGAGCAGCTGGCTGCCGATCACGGTGTCGGCCGCCACACGGGTCGAGTCGCGAGTCTCCGCTATCCGCCCCCCGGCGAAGTGAACGTCGACGATGCGCTCCGGGCACTCGATGTGCAGCGTCCCGGAGCGGCGCGTCCGTCCCAGCATCTGCAGTATCTCGACGATGCCGAAGGTATCAAGGGTGCCCCGCATGGTGCGACGGAGTCTATAATCGGAGCAGATGAACGTCGACCTGCACACGCACACGTACCCGGCCTCCGACTGCTCCCGGATCACCTACCGCGATTACATCGCGTGGTGCGTCACGAACCAGGTCGAAGCCGTCGCCCTGACCAACCACGGCGATGTGGGCGACAACCTCAAGCTCGGCCCCGCCCTGGCTGCCGAGGGAGTGCTGCTGATCGACGGCGTCGAGATCAGCACGCTGTTCGGCGACTTCATCATCTTCTCCCCGGACCTCGACCTGCTGGCGACGTTCAGGGACGTCCAGGACGTCCCTCGCGACGGCGATCTGCCGGAAGACGCCGTCGTCGTGTGGGTCCACCCCGGAGCCGGCGGGGGGCGCAGCGGCTCCGCCTACTACCCGGGCATCGAGCGGATGGTCGCGGGTATCGTCGACGCGGTGGAGGTCTACAACGGTTCCTGGCTCGCCGAGCGGTACGTCAGCACCGCGGAGCGCCTGGCGGCGCAACTCGGGGTCCCACGCACCGGCGGCAGCGACGCCCACGACGCGGCGCAGCTCATGCAGTGCTACACGGAGCTTCCCGACCCCGTGCGGTCCACCGCCGACGTCGTCACCGCCGTCAAGGCGGGCCACACCACTCCCCACCGCGCCAAGGCCCCGGCTCGCAAGCGCCGGTTCGGACTCTTCTAGGAGGCGCCATGTGGTCGCTCCAAGTGCGGACGCACCGCCGTGTGGTCTTCACCGACATCACCAGCGAGGTGGCCGCGCTCGTTCGCGACCGCGGCGACGGGCTCGTCACCGTGTTCGTGCCGCACACGACCGCCGGCGTGACCATCAACGAGAACGCCGACCCCTCGGTCCGCGACGACCTGGAGATGGCCCTGGACCGCCTCGTGCCGGCCGGACTGCCCTTCACTCACCTCGAGGGCAACAGCGACGCCCACATGAAGGCAAGCCTGATGGGCAGCAGCGTCTGCGTGCCCGTGCAGAACGGCGCCCTGCAGCTGGGCACGTGGCAGGGCATCTACTTCGCCGAGTTCGACGGGCCGCGCAACCGGCGGACGCTGGTGACCTTCACGCCGGCGGCGTAGACGACCGTCCCGGCTCTCAGCTCCCGAGGGCCTGCTCGAAGAGGTGCCGCAGGGGGTCGGTGTTCAGCCGCCCGCCGTCGTGCCGAAGGAGCAGCCGCTCCGCCGTGAGTTCCTGCCCGCCGGACCACAGCTCCCGCAGCCAGTCGCCCGCCGCCGCACTCGAGAACCAGGCGGGCCCGAAGCGGTCCTGGAGCATGAGGCGCAGCGCCCCCTCGAGCATCCAGGCGCGCAGGTAGCTCGCGCAGTAGAAGCCGTCGTCCACGTCGGCGAGATAGTTCTCGGGCGGAACGTCGACGAGCGTCGCTTCGCTGAGCCGGCGGCTGTACTCCGCAGCCATCGCGTCGAGGTCTCCGGTCTGGGCGTGCAGGGTCGTCTCGTAGGCGAGCTTGGCCGCGTAGCGGCGCATGAAGTAGAGATCGTTGACCGCCGCGAACCTGATGAAGTCGTCGCTGTCTTCGTACCCGAGCATCTGCGCGAGCCACTCGCGGTTGAGGACGAGGTGGTCGAAGGTGAACGCGAACCCCTCGGTGACCGCGTTGTCGCCGAGGTGCCGGTACTCGAACGCGAGCTCGGGTCTGACGTGCGCGAAGTGCTCGGTGTGCCCGGCCTCGTGCAGCAGCGTGGCGTAGTCGTCTTGCCCCCCGCGGGGGAGGACGACCAGGTAGATCTCGTCGGGCACACGCACCGGCGCGCAGAACGCCCGCGGCGACTTGAGCTCGCGTACCTCGGTGTCGAGGTGGATGTTCGGCTGCGCGTCCAGGTCGATACCGAGTCCTCGCAGAGTCCTCCGCAGCGTCGGCACCAGTCCCTCCGCCGTGAAGGTGGCGTCGAAGCCCTCGGCGCGCCAGAGATACGGCAGGTCGGCAAACCGCAGATCGTCGAGGTCGACCCCGAGCCGCTCCCGCACCAGACGGTCCATCGCCCGCTCGTAGAGGCCGGCCGTGTCGGAGAGGAAGGCCTCGAGCTCGGCGCGCAGATGATCGTAGTCCAGGCCCCGGACCTCGGCGTACAGCTCCTTGTAGTTCGCGTGGCCGAGCTCCCCGGCGAGCTCGTGGCAGCGCCGCCAGATACGCCCGAGAAGCGGATTGAGCTTCTCGGCCGTCGCCGCGAGGCGCGCCTCCTGGATGCGGCGCCGCCGTGCGGGGTCGTGCTCGTTGCCCTGGACGACGCCCGCCTGCCGCAGGCCGATGGTCTCGCCGCCGACGTCGATCTGCGCCGCCCCCTCGGTGTTGGCGAGCTCGTCGGAGAGATGCTTGGTCTGCTCGCCCATGAATCCGTCGACGGCGAAGGCGAGCAGGTACGCCAGGCGCAGCTTCGCGTCGCCCGCACCCTCACCGTAGAGGCCCTCGAGGCCTTCGATGCTCTCCCGCGTGAAGAGCTCAGGATAGCGGTCGTACACCGCCGCCGTGTCGCAGACCGGCTTGCGGCCGGAGAAGTGCTCGTAATACTCCAGGTCGAGCGCGCCGGTGAACTCCTCGGCGCGCCGCCGGTAGCGATTGAGATCGAGAGCGCTCAACGGACCCTCCTTCCGTCGATGACGTCGATCGGACGACGCCAGCCTCGACTCTACCAGCAGATGACCCTCCTCACAGCCCGTTCCGGGCCTCCAGGGGTGGACGATGGTCGGCTCGCGGCCCGGACGGTGAGCGAGTACACTCGCGCTTCATGCCGCCGCACCCCGGAGAGACCGTCAGCCTGGACGTGACCTCGCTCGCCTACGGCGGGCAGGGCGTCGCGCGCCTGGACGACTTCGTGGTCTTCGTGCGCGGCGGCGTGCCGGGCGACACGGTGCTGGCGCGCATCACGCGCCGCAAGAAGTCGCACGCCGAGGCGAGGGCGCTGGAGATCGTCTCGCCCTCGCCCGACCGCGTGCCCCCGCGCTGCGCCCACGCCGCCACCTGCGGCGGCTGCGAGTGGCAGACGCTCGCCTACTCGAAGCAGCTCGAGTTCAAGCAGCAGCAGGTGGTCGACTCGCTGGAGCGACTCGGACGCCTGAGCGGCTTCGAGCTCGACCCCATCCGCGGCATGGACGACCCGTGGCGCTACCGCAACAAGATGGAGTTCTCGTTCGGCGCCTCAGAGAGCGGCGATCTCGTTCTGGGCCTGCACAAGCGTGGCTCGTGGCGCGAGATCGTCGACATCGTCGACTGCCGCCTCGCCTCCGAACGCATGAACGACGCTCGCCTCGCGGTGGCGCGGGCGTGCCGGTCTCTGGGGCTCGCGCCGCACGGGCGCGAGCGCGACGACCCCATGGGCCTGCTGCGCCACCTCGTGGTGCGCGAAGGGCGCAGCAGCGGGGACCTGCTGGTCAACCTGTTCGTCACCGGGCGCTTCCCCGAAGAGGCCGCTCTCGTCGAGCGCGTCGTCGCCGAGAGCGGCTGCTCGTCCTTCCTGCTCACCGTCAACGACTCTCCGGCGGACGCTGCCGTGGGCGACGAACCGCTTGCCCTCCACGGCGACCCGTTCTTCGCCGAGTGCCTCGCCGGGTGCGACCTGCGCGTTCCGGCGACGGCCTTTCTCCAGACCAACAGCGCCATGTGCGAGACGCTCTACGAGACGGCGCTCCGCTACGCGGATGCGGACCCCGGCCGCCCTTCCGTCGACCTCTACTGCGGGATCGGCTCGCTGACCCTTCCGCTGGCGCGCGCGTCGCGCGGAGTCCAGGCGGTGGAGATCCAGGAGGCGGCCATCGCCGCGGCCCGCGTGAACGCGGACCTGAGCGGCGTCGCCGGCGTCGACTTCCACGCCGCCGACGTGCGGCCGCTCCTGCGCTTTCCCCCGCACCCCGTGCTCGACCACGAGCGCGCGACCGCCGCGGACCGCCCGGCGGTGGTGATCACCGACCCGCCGCGGGCGGGCATGGCCCGCAAGGCGCTGCAACGCGCGGCGGCGCTCGGCGCGGACCGCTTCGTGTACGTGTCGTGCAACCCCACCACGCTGGCCGGCAACGCCGCCGAACTGGCGGAGCTCGGCTACAGACTGCTGAGGGTCGCGCCCGTCGACATGTTCCCGCACACCCACCACATCGAGACGGTGGCGCTCTTCACCAGCGACGCGTAGGCGGCCGGATCATCGCCCTCCCGGCCCACCGGCGACGGCCGGCGTCGACACGAGCCGCTTCTCAGCCTCCACCGCCCGGCGCCGGCCCGCGTCCTTCACGCAGCCGCGCCAGCAACAGGTCGGCGTTGACCGCGAGGAACGCCACGGACAGCAGCGGCAGGGCCGGCAACGCCGTCCACCACATCGCCACCGCTATGGTCGCGAGGAACGATCCCACCATGGCCACGGCGCTCCACCGCGCGCGCAGGCCGAACCGCTTGGCCGCGCCCAGATAGAGAGCAAGGAAGATGACATCGCTGACGCCCAGCCCCGTGAAGGCCTCGGCGTACGTGTAGCCCGCCCACGTCACGACCACGGTGAAGTAGCCGACGACCACGGGGCCCTTGTCGAGGATCGCCTTGGTCGGCCCCGCCGCCACGCTGACGATGTCCACCGCGGCCGACACGACGGCGACGATGACCACCCAGCTCAGCCGCTCCAGTTCCTCCGCGATCCAGATGCCGAGCGCGCCGGCGGCGACGATCTTGGCGACGTTGGCCAGCGGGATCCAGCCGAGCCAGACGAAGAGCACGGCCAGCGGAAGCGCCGCCACCGTGATCAGCGGCAGGCGCCGGCCGAGCGCGCGAAGCGGCAGCATCCCCCAGACCACCAGAGCGGCGAGGGACAGCACGACGGCCGAAGACACCATGATGTCGAGACGGATGGGAAGCGCCGGGAGAGCGCTGCTGCCGTATCCCCAGGCCAGGAGCAGAGCCCCGGCCACGAACGCCGGCACGACGGCCTTCACCGACAAGGAGCCGGTCACGGCCGTGCCCGCCGATCCCGCGCGCGACGACAGAGAGTCGCGCGGCTCAGTACGGCGGGATGCCGTCGTACCATTCGCCGAGCCGGCGGAAGGCGCGCCAGAAGCCGGCCTTGAGCCGCTGCTCGTCGAGCGAGGCGTCGATGTCCGGGGTGATGAGCACCTCGGTGCCCGGCGTGAACTCCACCAGCTCACCGGGAGCGTAGGTCAGCTCCCGGGCGAGGGGGACCTGCGCCGTGTTCAGCGCCGCGACGGTCTCCTCGCCCATGGCCACGATGAGCTTGGGGTTGACGATGGCGAGCTCGCGGCGGAGGTGCTCGATGCACTTGGCCTCCGGGTGCGCCTCGCGCACGTCGCCGCACTTCACCACGTTGGTGCCGTACAGCTGCAGGGGGTCGATCTTGAGGCGCTGGCAGCTCTTCATCAGCGCCGTGCCGGCGCGGCCGAAGAAGGCCACGCCCTCGTGCAGCTCGGACGGGCGCGCCTGGAACTTGAGCAGGAAGATGTCGGCCATGGGATGGCCCGAGCCGATCACCGGCATCGTGCGCGCGTGGCGACACCTGGAGCACCTGAGGATCTCGCCGGTCAGCTCGTTGGTCTCGCTGATGGCCCGAGTCAGGTACTTGTCGTAGATCTCGTTGGGTTGCGCCACGGAGGACCTCGTTACGGGGGTGCTGGCTAGGTAGTTCGCGCCGAGGCTGCGAACTCCTCGCCACGCCCCGGCAAATGCCGCCAGGGCCGGATGATCGGGCTGCTAAGCAGGAGGAACATCCTGCCCGGACTCCTTCGCGGAGCCGCCCATCGTCGTCTGGATGAGCTTCAGCGACTGCAGGTAGATGCGGCTTCTGGGCCGGCGCACGATGCGGCTCTCGGAGAGGGCGCGGACGAAGTCGCCCGGCCCGTCGAAGTCGTCCATGCCGCACAGGGCCGTGCCGATACCCTGCAGTACGTGCGCGTCGCTGCCGGCGGCCGCCGGCAGACGGTACCGCTGGGCGAACCGCTCGGCCTGCTCGTTGAACCCCGGAAACGCCAGCCGCGAGTTGAACACCTCGACCACGTCGATGTCGGCGACGGAGGCTCGCAGCACGGAGGGGCCGGGGATGGTGTGCAGCCGGTCGAAGGGGTGGGGCACGTAGACCACGCCTCCCTGCGCCCTGATGGCGGCGACGGTCTCGGCGAACGTCATCCCGCCCGGGATCGTGCGCTCGAGAAACAGCCCGATGACTTCGCCCTCGCAGCTCTTGACCTCCTCGCCCACGATGACCCTGACGCCGTACCGGCCGGCGAGCTCGCGCGCCTCGAGACCTCCGGCGGCGCTGTCGTGGTCGGTGATCGCCACCACGTCGAGCCCGACCTCCCGAGCGCGCTCGAGGATGTCGGCCACCGGCATCGTGCAGTCCTTGCTGTGGTGCGAGTGGATGTGGAAGTCGGCGAAGACCTCGCGCTGCTGGCGGCGGCGACGCGGCAGCGGGTGACGGCGGCGGCCGGCGACCTCCGTGTACACGTCCTCGATGTCGGTGGCGACGCGCTCCCAGTCGTAGCGCCGGACAGAGCGCAGCGCCTCGGCCGAGAGCCGCCGCCGCACCGCGCCCTCGTCGATCAGCCGCGTGAGCGCCGCGGCGAGCCCCCGGACGTCCCGCGGCCGGACGAGAAGGCCGTCGACCCCGTCGTCGATGACCTCGTCGTAGCCGCGGATCCGTGAGGCGACGACCGCGGTTCCCGACGCCATCGCCTCGAGCAGCGCGACGCCCGCCGTCTCGGGGCCGAGCGAGGGCGCGCAGAAGATGTCGGCGCGGCGCAGAAGGCCGGCGACTCCCTCCCGTGGGAGTCTCCCGTGAAAGCGCACGCGGTCCTGCCAGGCGGGTGGGACAAGGCGCGCGTATCTCCGCTCCTGGGCATCGCCGCCGCAGACGTCGACGACGGCGTCCACGCGCTCATCCCCGAGATGCCGCAACGACCGGAGCAGCATGCCCAGCCCCTTGCGCCGTTCGATCCCGGCGCTGAAGACGATGCGGAGCGGCCCCTCACCGCGGTCGTCCGCGGGGTGGAAGACCTCGAGGTCGATCCCCGGCGGGATGACCCGGTACGCGCCGGGGAACGAGGCCGCGGCGATGTCGCGCACGGCCGCCGACGACGCGATCGCCGCGTCCAGCGAATCGAAGAGCCTCTGCAACTGCGGCCGCGTCGACCAGAAGGGTCGCATCCGCTCGGGGTTGGCGTGGAACGTCGCGACGAGCGGGCAGCCGGCGTGCCGGAGCGTCGACCATCCCAGGCCCGGCACGAACGGCTCGTTCAGGTGCAGGAGGTCGAAGTCCTCGGCGCCCAGCAGTACGTCGATGTTGGCGATGAGGGCCGCCGGCGCCGCGATGAGCTTCATCGCGCGGCTCTCGCGCACCGCGTAGGTCGCGCCCGCGAAGAAGAAGCGCGGGTACGGCTCGTCCGGCAGGAACAGCGTCTCGCGCTCGCCGGTGAGCACAGCTCTGACCCGGCGCTGCGCCTCCTCGACCGCCGGCCGGTCGGCGCTCGGCGCGATGACCGTGACGCGGTGGCCGCGGGCGGTGAGCCGCCCGGCCAGCGCAAGGACCTGGCTGTTGACCGGAGAGGGCGTCGTCCAGAGAAACGGGGTGAGGATGCCCAGCGTGAGTCCCATACCGGTCATGCTACCCCACCGGACGCGCGAGGGGGCGGCCGGGCTCAGGCCCGGCCGCCCCCTCGACGACGTGCGTGATGCCGCGGCGTCAGCCCTGGCAGACGGCGCTCGCGCCCTCGCCCTCGCCGGCGATGAACCCCTCGGTCATGCGGCGGCACTGGTCGTCGGGGTGCTGCACCGGCGGCGACTTCATGAAGTAGCTGCTCGGTCCCTCGAGCGAGCCGGCGAGGCCGCGGTCGAGGCCGATCTTGGCGCAGCGCACCGCGTCGATGACGATCCCGGCGCTGTTCGGCGAGTCGACGACCTCGAGCTTGAGCTCGATGTTGAGCGGCACGTCGCCGAAGGTGCGGCCTTCCATGCGGATGTACGCCCACTTGCGGTCGTCCAGCCACTCCACGTAATCGCTGGGGCCGATGTGGACGTTCTTGGCGCCCATGTCGTAGTCGAGCTGGCTGGTGACGGCGTTCGTCTTGCTGATCTTCTTGCTCTCGAGACGCTCACGCTCGAGCATGTTGAGGAAGTCGGTGTTGCCGCCGACGTTGAGCTGGCTGGTGCGCTCGAGCTTGACGCCGCGCTCGCGCATGAGCCGCGTGAGCACGCGGTGCACGATGGTGGCGCCGACCTGGCTCTTGATGTCGTCGCCGATGACCGGCACGCCGGCCTCGACGAAGCGCTTCTGCCAGTACGGCTCACGGGCGATGAACACGGGGATGCAGTTGACCATCGCGCAGCCGGCAGTGAGGATCTGCTCCGTGTACCACTTGGTCGCCTCTTCGCTGCCGACGGGCAGGTAGTTGACCACCACGTCGGCCTGGGTCTCCTTGAGGATGCCGACGATGTCGGCGGTGGCGCCGGGGGCCTTCTCGATGATCTGCGACAGGTACTTGCCGAGACCGTCGTGCGTCATGCCGCGGGCGACCTTGACGTCCTTCTTGGGGACGTCGGCGAACTTCACCGTGTTGTTGGGCTTGGTGTAGATGGCCTCGCTGAGGTCCTTGCCCACCTTGTTCTTGTCGATGTCGATGGCCGCCACGAACTCGATGTCGCGGATGTGGTAGCCGCCGACCACGGGGTGCATGAGCCCGGGGACGAAATCTGACTTCTTGGCGTTCTTGTAGAACTCCACGCCCTGCACGAACGACGAGGCGCAGTTGCCGACGCCGATGATCGCGACGCGTACTGGATTGCCCAAGGTCGATCTACCTCCACTGGCTGCGGCCGCAGCGGCGACCGCTCGATCGGGGGCCCGAAGCAGGGCGCACAGGCTGCTCCCGCGGGGCTCAAGTTAACGGGCGAGAGTATATCACGCGGCCGGGGACTCGACGTCTGGGCGCCGTCAGGACGAAGGGGCGGCGCCCCGCGAGCGCGCCTCCGCTCAGCCGCCGCCCTCCGCGCGCCGCTCCTCGCGCCGCAACTTGCGCAGCACGTGGACCATGCGGTGCGCGACGGTCAGCGACGTCAGGACGGCGAGCAGGTAGAGGACCCACACGAGGACGCTCGTCTCACCGAGGTGCCAGCCGGAGCACAGGAAGCCGATGCCGAGCAGCACGAGGCGCTCCGGGCGCGACATCAAGCCCACCTTGCAGTCGACGTCGAGCGCCTCGGCGCGGGCGCGTGTGTAGGAGACCATCTGCGCGGCCCCCATGAACACCAGGGCCGCGATGACGGGCGGCCAGCTCCCCTCGCGCACGAAGTAGACGACGAGGGCGGCCGCTATCAGCAGCTCGGAGATCCGGTCGGTGGTCGAGTCGAGAAAGGCGCCCGCCCTGGTCGACCCGGCGCCGGCGCGCGCCACCGCGCCGTCCAGGGCGTCGCAGATCGCCGCGACGGCGCCGACGAGCACGGCCCAGCCGAAGTGCCCGGTGATGATCAGGGGCAAGCCGGCGATCTGCAGCAGCAGGCCGAAGACCGTGAGCATGTCGGCGGTCACCCCGGCGCGCGCCAGGACGATGCCGAGCTTGAAGAACCCACGGCGAGCGCCGTCGGTGTAGCGCGTCTTGAGGTTCGTCACGTCAGCCGTCGCGCTCGCGCACGGTGAGCGGCGAGGACTGGGTGGCGGCGCTCGGCTGCACGTTCACGGCGAACGCCCACGCGGCCAGCACGACGAGGCCTCCGGCGACCGCATCGATGATGAAGTGGTTGCCGGTGGCGACGATCGCGACGAGGACGACGACCGCATACGAGAAGCCGAAGATGCTCAGCCAGCGCTCGCGGCCGAGCGCGCAGAGCGCGATGGCGATGAAGAGCGCGTAGCCGAAGTGCAGGCTCGGCATGGCCGCGAACGGGTTGGCCAGCAGCCCGTTCTCGAGGATCTGCTCGCGCACGCCCTGCAGGAAGTTGATGTCGGCGACGCCGGACGTGAAGATCATGCGCGGCGGCGCCGTGGGCAGCAGCGCGAACACGATGACGGCGATGAAGTTCATGGCGAGGAACCAGTTGCGATACAGCGCCCACTGGCTGCGCCGCTGCGTGAAGATCCACACCATGGTGCCGATGATGAGCGGCAGGTGCAGGTTGGCGTAGATCCAGACGAGAGACGTCATGAGCGGCTCGACCGCGCTGATGCGCCCCTGGATCCACGGCTCCCACCAGATGCCGAGGGCCTTCTCCAGATTCATGAAGTAGACGCCGTTGGCGATGGCGATGGCCTCGCGACCCTGGGCGAGCGCCCTGGATACGTCGTAGGCCGCGTAGCACGCGACCATGATCATGCCTTGGCGGAGCACGTCTTCCCCGCCCCGCGGGGCGAGAGAGAACCTGGCGTCGTTGAGAAGACGACCGACCGCAGGCCTGAGGCGCGAACTCACCCTCTCCGTCCTCCCGTCAGGTAGGCGTCTTGAACAGGCACCCACATCTGAAGCACGATACCAGAGCGATGGGGACGCGGGCAACTGATCCGAAGGCGCCGCGCGTGCCTGCGATGGTGGTGGGCCGTGAAGGATTCGAACCTTCGACCTTGGGATTAAGAGTCCCCTGCTCTACCAACTAAGCTAACGGCCCACGCGGGGCGAGGCGATATGGTACCAGCCTGCCGCGGTCTTGCCAAACCCCGGACTCAGCCGCCGAAGACGTGCCGCCCCGCCACCTCGTAGCCCTCGGCGGCCACGGCCGCCTCGATGCTCTCGAGAGGCACGGCGGCGGCATCGAAGTCGACGGCCACGGTCTTGTCGCCGACGTCGACGAGCGCCTTCTCCACCCCGTCCAGAGCCTTGAGAGCCGACTCGATCGCCATCTTGCAGTGGTCGCACGATACCGACGGAACGTTGAGCACGACGTGAGTGGCCATCGTCATCCCTTTCCCTCTGCCGCCGGCGACCCGAGCTCGTCGAGCCGGAAGGTCGCCGACCGCCCTTCGCCGAAGTCGACGGTGACGCTGTCGACAGGCGCCAGCAGGTCGATGACCTTACCTTCCCCGGAGGGCGTGCATACGATCGCGCCACGCTTGGGCGCCCGCTTGCGGAACGAGACGTAGACCTGGTGCTCGTACTTGAGACAGCACATGAGACGGCCGCAGCAGCCGGAGATCTTGGTCGGGTTCAGCGGCAGGTTCTGGTCTTTCGCCATGCGGATCGACACGGGCTCCTGATCGCCGGCGAAGGTGGCGCAGCACAAGCTGCGCCCGCAGGGCCCGAAGCCCCCGACGATGCGTGACTCGTCGCGGGCGCTCACCTGCTTGAGCTCCACGCGCCGGCCCAGGCGGTCGCTGAGCTTGCCGACCAGCTCCCTGAAGTCGACACGCTCCTCCGCGTAGAACGTGATCGTGAGCTTGGGGCTGTCGAAGGCCTGACGGGCGTCGACGACCTTCATGTCGAGCCGCAGCTCGGCGGCCAGGCGGCGACACTCGGCTTTGGCCTCGAGTTCCGCCCCGCCGTGCGAGGCGATGGTCTCGAGGTCGGCGGCGGTCGCCTTGCGCAGGACGCGCTTGAGACCGCGCGGGGCGGCGTCCGGCGCCACGTCGTCCGGCCCCTTGACGAGCCGGCCGAAGTCGGCGCCGCGCGTCGTCTCGACGACGACGCCGTCGCCTGCGGCGAGCTCGAGGTCGCCGGCGTTGAACTTGTAGACTCTGCCGCCGCCGCGAAACACGACGCTCGCGATCCTAGGCACTGTCTGAGACCTCCTCGAAGCGCGCGAACATGGCGAGCAGCGCGAGCTTCTGGTCGATGTTCAGGTAGAGATCCTTGCGCGTCCGCGCGGCGATGCCGAGAAGCCGCGCATAGTGCTCGGGCGTCGCCACCGCGTCGGAGACGACTTCGTCCCCGCGGTCGCTGTTCCAGAGTACATCGGTTGCCCCGGAGGCGACCACCCAGAGGTCGCGGACCCAGGCCGCGAGCAGGTCGAGAGCGTCCAGCGCGGCGAGGCGCCGCAAGCGGCGGTCCTCGCGCTTCGCGCGCTCCTCAGCCCGGCTCGCGTACCACTTCAGGTCCTTGGGATCCTGGAACTGCTGCTGCAGCGCCGCCGTGGCGGCGGTCAGGTCTTTCGCCACGGCCTCGGAGATCGCGGACTGCTGGTCCTCGAGAACGCCGATGAAGGCCGCCGCCGGCTCCCGGCCGTCGGCCGCACGCGCCCCGGAGAAGAACGCCGCCGCGTGCCTCAGGTACTCCGGGCGGCGCCCCGGACCCTCCGCGTCGGCGACCAGCCGAGCGGCTCGCTCCACGGCGCCGCGCGACAGCCGCGCGAGCGCCTCGGCGGCCGCGGCGTCCAGGCCGTGCCGCTCCTGCAGGTGCGCGCGCAGCACGGCGTCGCTCACCGGGCGGAACTCGACGGTCTGACAGCGCGAGACGATGGTCGGGAGCACACGCTCGAGCCGGTCGGTGACGAGCAGGAAGACCACGTAGGACGGCGGCTCCTCGATGCTCTTGAGCAGTTTGTTGGCGGCCGTCTGATGCAGGTGCTCGGCCTCGGGGATGACCCAGACGCGGCGCGCGGCGGCGAACGGCTTGAGGCTGAGGTCGGCGATCACCGGCTTGATCTGCTCGAGGCGATACTGGTCGCCCTCGCGCTCCAGCACGTGCAGGTCCGGATGCGCGCCGCGCCGCGCCCGCTCGCACTCGGCGCAGGCGCCGCAGCCGCCGCACGGCGACACCAGCGCGGCGCCGAGCTCTGCGGCGAACGCCGTCTTGCCGAGCCCCTCCGGACCGGCGAGCAGGTACGCGTGGCTCAGCGTGCCGTCGCGGAGCGCGCGCGCGAAGAACTCCTTGGCGCGCTCCTGGCCGGGTATGTCCTGGAACATGCCGGGCCCCTCAGTCGCCGAGCCGCAGACCGGCGTCGGCTATCGCGTCGAGAGCCGCCGCCTCCACGTCGGCCGCGACCAGGTCCACGTCGCGGAAGCCGTCGACGAGGCGCACTCGCTCGGGGAACCGCCGCGCCAGCGCGGCGAACCCGACGGCGACGCGCTGCTGGAGCTCCAGCCCCTCGGCCTCGATGCGGTCAGGAGCCCCGCCGGCGCGCGCCAGGCCCACGACCGGGTCGACGTCGATCACCAGCGTCAGGTCCGGGATCACGCCCTGCAGCCCCGGCTCGTTGGCGGCGAGCACCTCGTCCACGCCCAGCCCGCGGGCGAACCCCTGATAGGCGAGCGACGAGTCGAGGTACCGGTCGAGGACCAGCACGCGCCCGGCAT
>Ga0265595_1002157_pt1 | contig 13822 bp, 1 predicted proteins | sample saktaG_15_FD_190148 | JGI IMG/M metagenome (GOLD analysis project Ga0265595, IMG submission 190148) | Saline water microbial communities from Sakinaw Lake, British Columbia, Canada - sak_2013_06_06_50m | ecosystem: Environmental > Aquatic > Non-marine Saline and Alkaline > Saline ... | reverse complement strand
GGCCCCGGGAGCGGCGGATTCGGCCCGGGCGGCTTGAATGTCCAGGGCGAGCATTTCAAGGTCATGCTCGATTGGGGCTCAGTGACAGGCGCCACCGGCTACAACGTCTACCGCGCCGTCTATGGTCAAAGCGGCCCGTCCACGCCGTTCAGGCTTGTCAGAGTTGGCACCCAGTTGCCGAGTCCTGAAGACCCCTTCATTGACGACGACGTGGAAACCGGGACCGACTACATCTACAAGGTCACGGCCGTCACCGGTGACATGGAAAGCGCCCCCTCGGCAGGAATCGTGGCCCTCAGAGCCCCGACCGATGTCTCTATCGACATCGAGAAGGACGGAGAGGACGTGACGGCCACCCTGTCGTGGTCCGCCGTCGAGGGTGCAACTTCCTACACGGTCTACAAAGGGGCTTACGACGACAGGAGCCGTGTTGCCACGGACATTGAAGACGTCAGTTACGAAATCGACACGCCCGACGAGGATAGCTGCTACTGGGTAGTGGCCGTGACGGAAGATGGCGAAGTGGGCCTGGCGTCCGCGGCCGCGGTTATCGTAACGCCAACCACCTCTACGGGAAAGGTGTCGCTGTTCTGGGGAGAGATGGCCAACGTCGACCATTTTGACATCTATCGAGGGACGCCCTCCTTAAGCCTTGCCCTGTTCAAGCCAGACCTGTCGGGCTCTGCGACGTCATTTGACGACTACTTGATCGACGCGCAGACGAGTTATTCATACTCGGTGGTGGCGGTTTACGACAACGGCGATCAGGCCGAGGCCGCGTTCGAGGCCGACCCCACAGGCCCGTGCTTCCCGGCCGATTCTCCCGAGCCGCCAAATTGCGGCCTGGCGTGGGAGTACGACAACGAAAATGGCCACATGGCCGTTCGAGTGTCGCTGCCTGAAACTTATCCCACCGGCAACATCGACTACGATATCGATTACAGACTCTACAGGCAGGTCGGAAGCGGGGATTGGACGCATATCCCCGGCGATACCTTCCCCTATTATGACAGTGACATCAGCGCAGATGCGACTTACCGCTACCGCATCCAGGCCGTCTCGGCCGACGGGGAACTCGCCGGGGCCATGTCCCGCGCCGCGTCGATAACGCCGCATATTTCCGCGCCGAATGTATACGTCACGCACTTGGGTGATGTCGATCAGGGAACACGGGCTGTGAACGTCATATCATGGACGCGCGTGCCGGGCGCAACCGGCTATAACGTTTATGGAGAGGGTGTGGATCCACTGAACGGGTACGAGATGATCTGGGATTCCGGGTTGGATCCTTCCATGTACTACTCATGTTGGTGGGATGAACACGCGGTCGGCGGCGGCCACAACTACACGGTGGAGGCTATTCAGCAGATTGACAGCCAAAGCCAACATAGAGAGACAAAGTTGTCGGAAGAGACAGGCCCGACGGATGATGTGCAGCTTCTTCTGGACAGCGAGTATTTGTTTGTTGGGCCCCAGGAACCGTACACGAGGTTGAGGCTTATATTGCCGGGTCTATCTTCAAGGAGCGAGTTCTGGAATGGCTCATGGGAGCTTACCCTCAAGTTCGACAACAGCATAACTGTTTATAAGCCAATTTATGATAACGGCGTGATTGTTGATTATGAGCAAATAACAAGCGGCATTCCGGTAACAGTCAACAGGCCGACGTGCGCATTGCCGGAATTGTATGTGTCTGGCGTCTCGGCGGACGAAGACGTGGAGATCACGTGCACATATGAAAGGGGGGACCCCGCCACAGACTATGATGGGTCAACATCTGTTCGAAGGGTGTACGCCCCCGAAATAGAGACCCCGCAGGTCGGGGCTAACAGCGATGACGACGATAAGGACGGAATAGCTGACTTCCACGACGGGTTCGACGGGGACCTGATCACCGGGGATGATGTGCATGACCTGGATGACGAGGCGCGAAGCGAGGAAGAAACGAAGGTCGAGGGCGATTTTGTGCCCTTGGATGTGGAGCTTGGCGCCAGCCCGTCGGGTGAGGCAACGATCAAGTTCGCGTATGTGACCGGCTCGACATATCACGATAATCCGGGCAACGATCCGCTCACGGACTATCCGAGCGCCCCGGACAGGGCTGGCTTTTCATTTGGCCATCAATACGAGACTCCGATGGGCGGGTTGCGTCTGTGGACGACGGAAGGGGATGCTGCTCGCCCGGCGAACGGGACGCCGGCGACAGTGGGCGAGGAGGAAGGCAGTTACATCGCCTCCGGCATGGAGTACTTGGTGAGCGACCTGGAGTACGACCCGAACGCCACGGCGATCAGGGTATACGCCGAAGGGCTCTCCCCGGGCACTTATGATGTCCTCGTGTCCTTCGATCCCGATGGTATTGGGCCTGATGCTGCTCATGCGTTTGAGGCCCAGGTCGTCGTCGCGGACAAGGTTTTCGTGGCCGTCAACAACGACGACGACGACAACGACGGCATTGTCGACTATGCCGACGGCTACGACATGGACGGCGACGACGGCGCCGGCACCGGCGTGCTCAAGGGCCTGGACGACGAGGCGAGCCTCGAAACGTGGCCATTGAACGGCGGTAGCCCGGACGACGACGATTTGATGCTGACGCGAGTGTATGTGCCTAAGGGGCTGGAAATATCGTACTTCACGATAAGTTACGATCAAGCGCCTTGGAGTGATCCGCAGTCAGACGTGACCATTCCCTCGGAGGGCAAAGCTTCGCTTGAGACCCCGTACAAGTTCGCGGCGCCGGATTACGAGAATGGCGGCCTGCGCCTGTGGCGTTACGAGCAACAGCAGGACGACACTTGGCAGAGAGTATTGATAGACAGCGGTGAAGACCTGGATCCAGCTTATTTGATGGATGGGGGCGAAGACTGGGATAGCGATTACGATGGCTTCATGTACTTCTACGTCGAAGGTGTGGGGCAGTACCAAAACGGCAGCTCCATAACGGTGAGTTGCTATGAGGCCACGGAGGGCGAAATTGAGTTATGCACACTGGACGTGGTCGTGCTCCAAGCGGACGTTGGCGTAGACAGTTCCAACTGGCTCGCAAACTGCGACTGGGCGGATCAGGTTGAGGGGGTGAACACGGTCGACTACGTCACACCGGACTCGGTCAAGATGATTCCGGTAAGCGACGCGGAAACGAGCACCGGGGCTTTGGCCGGCAATCTTGGCAACCATCTCGACTTTACCGCGGACGATCCGTTCATCAGGCCGGGCAAGGCCATACAACTGAACTGGAACGATGTTGACAATGATGGCATTCCCGACTTCGCCGATGGGTTCAATCTCGATGACGAGGATGACACGGATGACGACGAGGTTCCGGGACTCGAATTCACTCTGGTAACGATCGCCCTGCCCGACAATCTCGACCTTGACCTCGCCAGGATCCGAATCCAGTATTCGACCTCGGTTCCGTCCTCGATCGACAAGTTGTCCGCCCAGGACATCCGCACCGGCGCGTATGACCCGCTCGCGGGAGAGTGGGGCGACGGGGCAGCGGGCACGAATCCGGGCGCTATACGCCTCTGGACCCGTGTGGGCGACGATGACAGCAAGCGTTCGATACTGCCGTTCTTCGATCTCAACGCTCCCACGGGTTCCAAGGCGGTTGGCATGTACGTTCCGCCCACCGCCCCGGAGGACTCGAGTGCCGATTGGACCGGCCTCAAGGAATTCTACGGTCCCGGCGACCTGGCGAAGCTCGGCTTCACGAGCCAGGGCCGGGATGTGACATTGTACATCGAAGGCATCGCGCCATCCGATTACGCCGCCGCGACCATCACGTTGATGATCGATCCCGACGGGCCCGGGCCTCTGGGATTCATTTCGACGGACATGGTGAGGTTGACCGTGGGCGGAGGTGACCTCGATGTGGGTTCCGCCAACGCGGTCACCTCCGGCGAGGAGACACCCACCGATGCGGATAAAGAAGTCGCGAGATACGAGGAATATATTGAGGACCTCGCCGGCCTGCCAGGCAAGATCATTTTGGTCAACGACGGCGACGCCGACAACGATGGCGTGCCTAACTTCGCGGAAGACCTCACGGATGACGAGGTCGGCGCGGCACGCGGGGCCACCTTCGCCCAGATGTCGCTGCAGCTGCCCAACTGGGTGGACCTCAGCCAGGCGAAGTTCAGGTTCGTATACGCCGATTCGGACCCATCGGACGTCGCCAGCGAGGGTCTATACAGACCCGGCGGGGACGGGGATTTACGAATATGGAGTGTCCTGGGCGAAAATGAGGCAGCCGAGGATTGGTCAGTTTCTGGACATTACATTGCATCAAACACGTCGTATTCGGCTGCGGACTTGGGCTACGATGGCACAGGGACCGGCTGGGACGCGCTGACATTGGATTTCCTCATAGAGGCGGTTCGGTCAAGTGATGCGGTTGGCGGGGACAGGATCGAAATCTACGTCGATCCCTGGGATAGCCTTGAGCCCGGGGGCGACATCCTCTTGGATGCGGTACGTGTGACGGCCGTTCAGGCCACCGACACCAGTGTGTTTTCTGGGGCGGTAAGCCTTTCTGACGGCACCGTGTCCTTGGGCTCCGCCGATCTCATCTCGACGGGCTATAGTGGCCCGTGGGGCCAGACGCGGACGTTCACGAATCGGCCGGCATTCGACTATGGCGGGCTTAACGGGAGCGGCATGGTGAACATGCCCAGGCTTATTGAGGCCGGCAACGGCGTCATCGCCGTTCATGGGAGTACGGCAACCTACTTCGACCGTGATTCCGACGACGAATACATGCCCCGGTTCGACGCGAAGGTCTCCCTCGAAGCAGTCGGCGAGGGCGGGGCTGAACGCATTGTGCTGACGGAAGCTGATGGAAGCAAGTGGACATTCTTTGACTGGGGAACGGACCTGCCCGCCCTTCAGAGGGGGGCCCTTGAGCAGTTCACGGACCCGGCCGGTAACGCCACAACTCTGTCATATTCAAGCGATGGCAGACTTCTTGAAGCCTCGCGTGGCGGAGAGGGAGGAAAGGCTGAAACGTGGTTCTATGAGTACTATGGCGACCGGGAAAGCCCAAGCTATGGCCTGCTCCAGAGCGTGACGCTCAAGCGAACCCAAGGCGAGGGCAGCAACCCGGGCCACCTGATCGTCGGGGAGGTCGAGTACACGTACTACGATGGCACCGAGCAGGACAGCCTCTACGGCCGGCCGGGCGACCTCAAGACCGTCAGCACGTTCGACGGCCCGCGTTTGACGGACGCCAACGGCAAACCCATGAACGCCGTAGCCATGACCTACTATCGCTATGAAAAACGGGCCGACCTGGTGGATTCGGTGGAGCAGACCGACCTTCTGGACCCGACGAAGATCTCGCTTGTCGTCGGTCCCGAGGGCTACCAGCGATTCCTTGGCGCCAATGGCGGGAACGAGGACGCCATCTTCACCGCAAGCGCCGCCGCCCTGGAGCCGTACGCGGATTACTACTTCTCGTACTACGACGACAATGAATCCGGCGGCGACGACGGCCAGGTTTATGCCCAATCCATTCGAGGCACTGGGGCAGGCAGTGTCGCCACGGACGGCAATGATACGTCGGCCACCTTCCTCTACAGCTACTGCTCACCGAGCACTGACGCCGTGGGCTTCAATGCCTGCCGAAGGGAAACAACGGAATTGCTGCCGACCGGGGCTACATCGTACCTCTACTTCAACTTCGCCGGCCAGCCGATCCTGGTCGCGGCTGTGGGCAATAACGGCACTGAAAACGTTCAGTTCAACACGTACTACCGATACGACGATCATGGCCGGGTGACCCTGGCCGCCAATCCCTCGGCCGTGCCGTCATTTACTATCGCCGATCCTTCTCCCGATTTGCAGGTCTCTGTGTCAAGCGGCGGGCTGGTCACCCATTATGCCTATTACAACGGCGACGATGGCGGCCCGCCCGGGTATCTGCACACTATCAGCGTGTCCGAGGGCTCGTCCACCACCGAACATCTTCAGCGCAGGCTGAGCTACTACACATCTCCGATCGTTCTGGTCCATACGGACGAGGTATTCCAGGGCTATGATGGTGCCGGGGCGGTTGCAACGGAGTACTGCTACTCCGATTGGGTTGGAAACTTGCCAGGAACGATCGAGACTATCTATCCGCCAATCTCGGAAGAAAACAATGGGACCGAGGAAGACATCGAGGTTTGGCAATGCTACGACGATTTCGGCCGGCTGACGTGGACGAAGGACGCCGCCGGATTCGTCAGCCATTTTGAGTACGACGACGCCACGGGGGCGGTCGTGCGCAGCATTGTGGATGTCAATACTGGCCTTGTGGGCGACGAGCCCTTCGGCTGGGAAACGCCGACGGGCGGCGGCAGCCATCTCGTATACGAGTGGTCGGTGGACAAGTTTGGCCGCGTCGTCGCCACGAAGGCGCCCGACGGGGTGGCGACCACAACGGCCTACATCGACACCGCTGCCGTGTCGCAGGTGATCTCGGCCGGGTCGGTCGGCCCGGTTACCCGCGTCGTGAACGACCGCCGTGACGGCACCGTCGAGATGTGGACCCTGGACGCGGCAGGCGCGGCGCCGCTGGCTATTTCGCGGGCGCACACGGACCTAGGCAGCCGGGTTGTCTGGTCGGATGCCTATGTCACCGTAGTGCCGGCGGCCCTCGCATTCGGCGGGCTTTACGGGTGCAGCAAAGAGATAACAGGCGAGTCGGAAACAGATCCGGCCCTGGCCTGCTTCTACCGAACTTCGTACTCCTACGATTCCGCCGGCCGGCTCGAGCGGACTCAGGACGGTTCCACCGGAATGATCGCGAGGAGCGTCTACGACGACTTTGGGCGGGTCACGGCCGAGTGGGCCGGCACGAACGATTTCGGCTGGTCGGCTGGCGGAAGCTCGACCTCCACGTTTGCCAAAGTCGCCGTGTATGAATACGATTACGGGAATGCCGGAGATGGCAACCTGACCATGAGCACGCAGTGCTCCAGTATAACAGAGACGCCTGAGACGCCCAACGCCGTCACGCGGATGCGGTACGACTACCGCAACCGCCTGGTGGAACAAATGGGCTGCGACCGGGTGGGGACAAAGTGGACGCTGGACAACCTTGGCCGAGCGACTGCCACGGAGGTAATCGCGGACGCCGACGGCATCCTCGACCAGACGCATTCCCTGGCCGGCACGCTGTTCGCGAAGGCGAAAACGTATTTCGACGCCCTTGGCCAGGTCTATACGAGCGAGACGTATGAGGTGGTCAACGGCGAGGCCACAAACACGGAACCAATGGCTACCAACTACTGGTACGATGCGCGAGGCAATCTAGCCCGCACACAGGGCCCGGATGAACTCATCCACCAGGCCACGTACAACGGATGCGGCGCCGTGGATACGCAGAGCGTGCTTGACTCCGACGAGACATCGCTGAGCTACACCCAGCAGGTGTACGACGCCTTCGGGCGGCTCTCGCAAGTCAAGGCGGGCACGTGCTCGGGCGACGCCGTGGTCGTCTCAGAGTACTATTACGACGACAACCGCGACGGCACCGGCCGGGACCAGCACCGCGTCACCGGTGTCTGGCAGTTGAAGGCTTCCGCAACCGCCACCTCCGCGGACTTCGTCCTGACCGAGCAGGGGTACGACACCGCTGGAAGGCCTAACAGCACCACCGCGCCGGAACTGAGCACCGGCCCAGGCGGCAAGACCACCACGGTGGCCACGTTCGACCCCCTTGGCAGGCAGACGGTCTCGCAGACGACGAGGTTCCAAGGCTCGCAAGGCGCCGATGCGGATGTTCTGGCGCAGTCTCAAAGCAGCTATGACGGCCCGAAGCTTGTCCAGGCCAAGACCAGCAGCATCACGAAGGTCGGCGAGAACGGCACGCCGGGTGCGTCGCTGGCGACCAGATTCCTCCGCGACGGCCTCAACCGCGTCACCAAGGTCCAGAACCCCGATGGCACGTTCACCAAGACCGAGGTGGACCTTCTCGGCCGGGTGCTGGCCCAGTACTCCTGTGCCGATGAGGGCGCCAACCGCGACCCGTCCAATGTCGAAGACGACAAGGTCCTGGCGCAGACTGTCTATAAGTATGACAGCTTCGGCCGCGTCTCGCTCGTCACCAACTACACGCGGAACCCGGGTGCCGACCAGCGCGGCAGCCTCGCTGTCTCCTGGTCCCCCGAAGACTCCCGCCGGACCTACACCGCCACTTGGTACGACGGCCTGGGGCGGGTCGTCTGCTCGGCCGACTACGGGACCAACGGCGGGTCGGCCATGACGGACCGCCCAACCTCTCAGCCCGCCACCGGCAACAACGCCAGAGTCGTCTCCAAGACCGAGTACGACGGCTTTGGTCGGGTGTCAAAGACCACGGACAACAAAGGTGCCGTGACGGCCTGCTTCTACGACAGCGCGGGCCGGCAAGAGTACGTTGTCGAGAAATATGTAGACTTCGATCCGGACGGCGAAACCGGCGTCGGCGGCCCCAGCGGCCAGGGCGACCAGGACCAGGTCACCAAGTACGAGTACAACGCACTGTCCCTCGTCTCGGCCCAGACCGCCATCCTGCCTGGCGCCGGCCCCAACCAGGTCACCAAGTACATCTACTCGCTGGACCTCACGGACAAGGGCTGTCCCGTCCCGCGAAACGACCTGCTCCGGGCCGTCATCTACTCCGACAGCACCGACGCCGTCGCCAACGGCGCGTTCGGCCAGGGCCAGCACGACCACGTCGAGTACACCTACTACGCCGACGGCAGCCTCCGCGACGCCACCGATCAGCGCGGCGTTGTGCATACCTACGCATACGACGAGTGGGGCCGCAAGCTGTCCGACTCGGCCGACGTGCTCGATGTCGACAATGTCGCCGCCGCCGTCACCCGCATCGAATGGTCCTATGACTCCCAGGGCCGCACGCAGTACGTGACCAGCTTCTCGGACCCCGACGGCGGGTCCGAGAACATCGTCAACCAGGTCTTCACCTCCTACGACGACTGGGGCAACGTTACGCAAAGCTGGCAGGCCCACGTCGGTGGGGTTGTCGTTGGCGCCAGCCCCGAGTCGCCCAGCATCTCGTACAACTACGAGACCAGCATCGCCTCCAACGGCTCCGGCTACGTCCGCCTGGCCGGCGTGACCTACCCCAACCAGCGGGTCGTCAGTTACACCTACGGCGGGTCGATGAACCCCACCTCGTGGATCGCCGGCATAAGCATCACCGAAGACAGCGTCACAACACCCTACGCCGGCTACACGTACAACGGCGCCGGCGCCGCGATGAAGATCGAGCGCCCTGCCGTAACCGGCGGCCTGACGCTCGACTACGGCGTGGCCGGCGGCGCCTACGGCGGCCTGGACGCCCTTGGCCGGGTTGCCGATCAGAAGTGGATTGGCGGCAACGGCAGCACCACCCTCGACCAGTACACGTATGCGTACGACGCCGCCTCCAACCGCACATCCCGCAACAACGAAGGGGCGATGCTCTCGACTCTTGGCACGGCATACAACGAGGTCTACGAATACGATGACCTCAACCGCCTCACAAGCTTCACCCGCCAGGGCACCACCAGCGGCGCCAGCATCGCCGAAGTCCTCCAGATCACCCCGCCCGACGGGGCAAGCAGCGATTCCTTTGGAATCAGCGTCGCTGTCGACGGGAACACCGCCGTCGTTGGCTCCAGCGCGTTCGACGTTGGCGGCTTGTCCAACGTAGGCAAGGTCTATGTCTTTAGGGACTACGGCAGCGGCTGGCAGCAGGTGGCCGAGTTCAGCCAGCCAGTGGCTTACAGGCACGCCGGCGATGGGTTCGGCAACTCCGTTGCCATCAGCGGAGGCACGATCATCGTCGGCTCTTACGCTGACGATGCCCTGGGCACCAACTCCGGCGAGGCGTACATCTTCGAGGAGAACCAGGCAACCGTTCAGTGGGATTTTGTAACCAGGCTTACGGGTCTGGCTGGATCGGGTAACGTCGATGCCGGCGACTTGTTCGGATACGCCGTCGCCATCAAGGGTGACGTCGCGGTTGTTACGGCGGTAGGCGATGCCGACGACGGCGTCAATGGAGGCCGGGCCTACGTCTTCAGACGCACTTATGTAAACGACCAATGGGTCTGGGGGCTGGACCAAGGCGGGGTTCTCGCCCCACCCGTGGGCGAAAGGTACAGCAACCATTACTTCGGCGAGAGCGCCGACATCAGCGGCGACCGCATCGTCATAGGCGCCCGCTGGGACAATCAGAAGGCCGCTACCGCCGGGGCCGTGTACGTCTTCCGCTACGTCAACAACACATGGACCAAGGTCGCCAAGCTCATGGCTTCCGACGGCGGCGTCAAGGACAACTTCGGATGCGCGGTGGCGATCGACGGCGACCTCATCCTCGCCGGCGCCCGTACCCACAACGCGGGCGGCTTGACCGGCTGCGGGGCCGCGTACATCTTCCACAACGACGGCAACGACAACTGGCAGCAGAAATACGAACTGACAGCCCCGGACAAGGCCGCGGGAGACCGATTTGGATGGTGCCTTGACATGCAGGGCGACAAGGTTGTTGTCGCGGCGTATCTAGACGATTCTTCATGTGGCCGGGCCTACGTTTTCCGGCGGCAAGAAGGTCAGGGGTACTTGTGGGAAGAAACCACGAACTTCACCGGTTCGCATTGCCAGAGCAACGAGTACTTTGGCGGGTGCCTGGCGCTGTGGGGTGACCGTCTTGTCATCGGAGCATATCGCGACGAGGCGCCCGGTGGCCCGGATAACACCGGCGCGGCGTATAGCTACGGCGGCCTCGAGGGCGGGCGGACGGTGCAGACTTGGGACCTCGACGCCGTTGGGAATTGGTCGGCCACGGCTGTAAACGGCGTGACGCAGGAGCGGAACGTCAACCTGGCCAACGAGATCATCTCGCTTCGGGGTGCGACTGACACATCGGACAAGAACATCGCCTACGACGATGCCGGCAACATGACCACCATGCCGCGCCTGCCCATGCCCGGCTACGCGCCCGGGCGGCTGCTGTGCCAGTACGACGCCTGGGGCCGGCTTACGGCGGTGTATGAGGACACGGGGTCGGTGGCGGGCGAGCTCGACTCGCCGGGCGACACGCTGCTGGCCGAGTACCAGTACGACGGGCGGGGCCGGCGGACGGCGAAGATCGTCCGCGAGGGCTCGGGCGACACGTGGCGGCGGACGGATTACTACTACGACGAGAGCTGGCGGGTGGTCGAGGAGCGTGCCACGGCGGGCGCGGTCTCCTACGCCTCGGCCATGTCGGCCGGGACGGTGGCGGGCGAGGCCGCCCGCGCCCAGTACCTCTACGACCCCGGCCGGGGGGACACGCCGATCTGCCGGTTCCGCGACGCCGACGGCAACGACGAGACCGGTCCCGGCGGGCTGGAGGAGGCGCTGTTCTACACGTCGGATGCCAACGGGAACGTGACGGCCCTGGTGCGGCCGGATGGCACGGTGGTGGAGCGGTACATGTACGACGCCTACGGGCAGGCCCACGTGCTCAACGGCAGCGCGGCCAGCGGGGCGGACCCGGACGGGGCCGACGGCCTGGGCATGGCTGAGTGGACGCTGGACCCGGACAACGTCAGCGATTGGGATAACGAGGTGCTGTTCAGCGGCTACCGCCGCGACGGCGAGACGGGCCTGTACCAGGCCCGCACCCGGTACTACGATTGCATCCTCGGCACGTTCATCAGCCGCGACCCTGCCGGGTTCGTCGACGGCATGAACCTGATGCAGTACTGCGGCGGCAACCCGATCAACGCGACCGACCCGACCGGGCTGGCGGCTTCGTCATCTGCTCCATACGATGGCCCGTGTTTGGTGGCTCGCCCCGAAGAATCCTGGCTTGAAAAACAATGGAACCGAATCACTGACTATTTCCGAGACATGTGGGAGAATGATTTTGCGACTGGTGACGACGTTTCCTATACAATCGAAAGACAGGTTGTTCACCGGTTAATCAAGCCTTTGGGAAGGGGCGCGGAAAACTTCGCAACCTCAAGCAAAGATTTGGTCTTCCATCCGTGGGATTCTCTCGGCAAAATGGAGGAGGGCCTAAAGTCTGGAGGCGCGCTTATCGTCTTTGTCGTGCCTGCCGCATGGGATGACCAGCGGGCCGCCGAAGTGTCGCTCATGTTTACTGCCGTGAAGGGCAAATGGGACCAGCTAGGCAGCACGCGCAAGCAAGACCTGGTTTTTGAACACGCGGGAACCATCGCATGCTACCTTGTCACGGGACAGATGGCAAAGGAGATCCTTCAGGCCCAGCAGCTTGCGATGCTGGAAAGGTATGGATTGGCGGCGGATACTGCCCCCAGCGTGTTAGCCAGCTACCGGGAGATGGAGCAGGCGGGCAGATTGAGCGAAATGGCGGCGAAGGCAAAATTGGTACAGGGTGCAACAGAGAGTGGCCTAACCCTTGATCGTAAGATAAACTTACGAGGTATGAACGAAGTCGCTCTTGAACCATGGAAAGCTCCGGGCGGATCCCGATTAGCCACAAACACGCCTAAGTTCTCCTTTCGTGGGGAGGATCGCACATTGGACGTAGTCTTTTTCAAAGGTTGTCAAGCACGCGGCACGAGCATGGATTTGCCTCGCCATCTCTTAGACAACGCCAATCCACCTAGTGCCTTTGTATCTACATCGAGAGATTTCCAAACAGCCGGTGATTTCGGTAAGTATGTTTATGTCATACGAGTCCGGAATGGTCTGAACACTAATGCTGTAGTGTGGAGAAACAGCCTCATGGATGAGATCTCAATCCCTTGGCGCGTGGATCAATCTGATATTGCAGGCGTTACGTTGCGGCTATCCGACGGGATGCCCTTCATTTCAATTCCCAACCCAAACTACCGCCCTAGGTGAGACATTGACTAAAGGATGTTTTCCGATGAATCTCAAGATAAAACCCACAAGAGAGGCACGTGCGGAGGCACAGAATCATCCGAATGGGTGCGTCTGCGTAATCGACGGTCAGTTCGGACCTGATGACGCTGTTCCACCACAGGCGATCGTTGGGGCCTGGAAGGTGGACTCAGCAGGGGAAATTACCGGCGAGTTTATTCCGAATCCTAATTACCGGCCACAGTCACGAAAGAAGGAGTAGAAATTCCCTAGTGAGGGGAGTGCTCCACTCCCGCGTGGTGGCACATCGCCGACAACCAAGCGGACCGGTGGCAAGGTTTCAAAGGCATCGGAATGTGGTGGCATGCTTCCGTCAGCAGAAGCATGTCTGGGTTTCATGCCGCCAGTGGTTGACGCGGGGTGCTGTGGGGGATAGGTTGTCGGCATGTTTACGGTTGGCTGGAGAGCTTTGGCGCAGAGAACCTCGGATGGCGCGCTCATGCGCGCCCGTGCCACCGTGCCGCGCCGTGTTGCTCGTAGTGTGCCCATGAGGGCATATCTCCAGAAGGCAACGCCTCATGGCATAACTACGAATGGCTGTCCCGCCGGCCACCCGTTGAAAAGGGCCGCTTCTCGTGGCATGGCCGCCTCGGCCATGAGTCGCTGGGCCATCCCCGTTAGGGGCCCTTCGGGCCTAGCCCTGCATGCGCGGGGGCCTCGCACGGGCGGGACGCCCGTGGCACTCATGAGCAGGATGCCCATGCTACTCATGGGCGGGACGCCCATGCCACGGCTTGACTGCGCCCGCGGGCGGACGGTGCAGACTTGGAACCTCGACGCCGTTGGGAACCCGCTTGGGGGCCCCAGGGGCTGGTCGGCCACGGCTGTAAACGGCGTTGCGCAGGAGCGGAACGTCAACTTGGCCAACGAGATCATCTCGCTGGAGGGGGCCGGCGATACCACCGACATCGACATCGCCTACGACGCCGCC
>Ga0265595_1002155_pt1 | contig 13825 bp, 10 predicted proteins | sample saktaG_15_FD_190148 | JGI IMG/M metagenome (GOLD analysis project Ga0265595, IMG submission 190148) | Saline water microbial communities from Sakinaw Lake, British Columbia, Canada - sak_2013_06_06_50m | ecosystem: Environmental > Aquatic > Non-marine Saline and Alkaline > Saline ... | reverse complement strand
AATGAATGTCAGGATGTTTTTTCTGAAAATTATGAATTTTCTAAAATTCATAAGCTTGGTCATGGCGATTTTTGGGAGAAATTCGCGGTTAAAGAAGCAAAGGACTTAATTGGTCTTTTTGGTGAAACAGGGACTGCTTTGAATCAAATTATTGAAACAAATATTTTCGGCCGGAAATATCAGAATGACCGGCATTTTTTCTTTCCTTATACTCAATTTATTCAGCCCACCTTAAAAGATGTTTTAGTTAATATTCCAATTGCTTCTTATGGAAAATCAGCCCTTCCTAATAGTCTTTCTCAAAAAGAAATTAAAAAAAGAACTGGTTTGGCTTTTGCCAGTCGTTTGGCTAAAGAATTCGCCCCGCAGATAATAAAGAATTTTGCTTTAAAAAATTTGGGAGTAGGAAAAGTAATGGCGGTTTTTAATCGTTTAAAAGAATCCACTGATTTATTAAAAGACGGGATTGAGCTGGCTACTGGACAGGAAATAATGATTGGGAAAGAAAAAGATTTTAAAAATTTATTTTCTCAATTTGAAAAATTACAAGGAGCAATCGGTGAATTAGAAAAAGTTAAAGAATACGCTGGCGCTAAAATGAAAGAAAATCAAGAAATTTCCGACCGACTCTCGCTTTTAAAAAAGAAACAAAACGAAAAAGATAAAAAAATTGAAAAAATTTCTCAAGAAATTGAACCCATTAGCTCGGAAATGGAAAATGAGAAAGATGTTTTTATAAAAGAAAATGTTCTTGTAATAGAAAAATTAGGTGAAATAAAAGAAGTCAATTCCAACTCAGAACTTCCCAACCAGGTCGCACCTGTAATACAGGTGCGACCTGTAACTGAGCTCGAACCCGAACACGAGCCAGAATCTGAATTAGAACTTAAATTCGAACCAGAATTAGAGTTAGAACTAGAGCCCGAACCCGAGCCCGAACCCGAACCCGAGCCCGAACCCGAGCCCGAACCAGAACCAGAACCCGAACCCTTCAACCAAGTCGAACCCGGTCAAGTTATCATCAATGAATTTTTACCAAATCCCGAAGAGGGAGAAAATGAATGGATTGAATTATTTAATAAAACCGGTCAATCAATCAATTTGTCAGAATGGAAAATAGAGGATAATACCGGCAATTCTAAAATTTTAAATGGTTTAATTTTATCTCCTTATGGTTTTATTTTACTTCAGCAAGGAGAACATTATGGTTTTTTTCTAAATAACGCCGGCGATATTATCACTTTAAAATATCAAGATCAAATTATTGATCAGGTTGCTTATGGAAATTTTGATGACGGAAATATAAATGACAACGCTCCAAAACTAGAGAAAGGACAATCTTTAGCTAGAATAAAAGATGGTTTAGATACTAATCAGGATAAAAATGATTGGACGATTACCATTTTATTAACTCCGGGTTTTATTAATAAAATTATTGCGCCTGTTAACGAAAATACGGATATTGTTTTATCAGAATCTTATTCTAGCGGAGGGGGATCTCCCACAATAAATTACCAATCTTATCAGCCATTAAATATAATAATTAGTGAAATCGCTTGGATGGGAACAAAGGCGGATTATAATGACGAGTGGATTGAATTATATAATAATTTAGAAATGGAAATAGATTTAAACGGTTGGCGTTTGCAGTCAAGCGACGGCTCCCCGGATATATTTTTAGAAGGCAATATTCCAGCTAAAAGTTATTGGCTTTTAGAAAGAACTGATGACAATGTTATTTCCAACTTTCCCAAAAGTCAGCCTTGTTATAGCGGTTCTTTGGGAAACAGCGGAGAAAATTTAAGATTAAAAGATGGGAACGGCAACATTATTGATGAAATAAATTTTTCATCTGGTTGGCCGGCTGGCAATAATGAAACAAAAGCCTCAATGGAAAGAAAAAATTTATTAAGCAATGGAAGTGATCAATCCAATTGGCAAACTTATCAAGGAGAAATTAATTTTGCTTTAGACGCGGAAAATAATAATATTTTAGGTACCCCGGGTCAAGAAAACAGTGTTTATCAAACCATTGAGCCAGAACCAGAACCCGAACTAGAACCAGAACCCGAACTAGAACCAGAACCAGAACTAGAACCAGAACCAGAACCCGAGCCAGAACCCGAGCCAGAACCAGAACCCAAACCCTTCAACCAGGTCGAACCTGGTCAAGTTATCATCAATGAATTTTTACCAAACCCTGAAGAGGGAGAAAATGAATGGATCGAATTATATAATCCAACTGATGAAAAAATCCAGCTAAATGATTGGACAGTTCAAGACAACACAAATAGCAAATATAATTTAACTGGCTTGGAAATCGCCGCTAAATCATGGCTTTTGCTTATTCAAGGAAATAATCATAGTTTTTTTCTTAACAACGCCGGCGACATAATTATTTTAAAATATCAGGACCAAATTATTGACCAAGTTGCTTATGGAAATTTTGATGATGGAAATATAAGCGATAATACCTTAACTGCGGAAAAAGGAAATTCAGTAGCAAGAAAAAATGAACAAGTAAATACAAATAATAATAGCAATGATTTTTTACCAACTTCAACCCCCACCCAAAATCAAGCCAACATTATTACAGAAATAGAAAAACAAATAAGCGATTTAGTTCCTCCTCAAATAACCTTAATTTCCAAGCCTGATAATCTCGCCAATAAAAATAACGCTTTATTTGAATTTGCCGCTGACGAGGCGGTAAATTTTTATTGTTTTTTAAATGATGGGGAATGGCAGGTTTGCGAAACTCCAATGAATTATGAAAATCTTTTTGATGGAGAAAATATTTTTAATTTAAAGGCAATTGATTTAGCGAATAATCAAGCGGAAATAAATTACTCTTGGTTGATTGATTCAATTTCTCCTTTTTCAGAAATTACTATGGCTGGCGATTATTTTAACGCCGAATCATGGCCAATAATTACCGGAATAATCTCTTCGTTTGATAATATAGATTGCATTGAAATTCAAATTCAAAAAGGAAACAACAGTTTTTATTTGGATGATGATTTTATTTGGCAAGAAAATCAACCGGAAATATGGATGAAAAAGGGAATTAAAATAGATTTGGAAAATAAAATTTGGTCGTATAATTTGCCAACTGAATTATTAGATGAGGATAATAATTATTTTATTCGGTCAAGATTAAAAAATAAATTCGGAAAGTTTCAAAAAAAAGTTTCTGAAAAGGGATTTATTTTTGACAACACTCCGCCGGGACAGTTGGCTGATATAGAAGTTCGGGAAAATGAAGATTCTTCGGATTTGGAAATTTTTTGGGAGGAAATTAATGATAATTTTTCAGGAATCAGCCACTACGAAATTTTAGAAAATGATAATCGCCATCAAGCTGATGCCAGCCATTATTTTTTCAAAGGAAAAAATAGAAAAAAATATTATTTTAAAGTAAGGGCTTGCGACCGAGCTGGCAATTGCGGGGGGTTTTCTAAAATAAAAGAACATCAAATAAAATTAAATTCTTTAATTATTAATGAAATTCAAATTTCCGGCGACCGCGAATTTATTGAACTCCATAATCCCACTCAGCAAGCAATTTATTTGAAAGATTATTATTTGGCGTATTATTCTTCAGAAAAGGAATGGACTGATTCTCCTCGGCTTTTAAAAAAGTTTCCGAATAACGCGGTCATTCCAGCCCAGGGTTATTATTTGGTCGCGGTTTATAATTTTCCTGAATCGCGAGTTGATTGGTTGATTAAAACCGGTGGAGATAAGCCTTATTCTTCAGGGCAATTATCCGACCAAGCCGGTTCAATTGCTATTTTTCCTTTTAATCCGCAGGGACAAACCGAAGAAGATTTGAAAAGCGGTTATCTTGATGTCGTGGGTTGGGGTGAAAATATTTTAGTAAAAGAAAATGAAGCCGTTCTTTTATTTGAAAAAAATTATTCATTGGAAAGGAAATTTTTATTCCAGGACACGGATAATAATTTTGAAGATTTTTTCCTCCAAGAAAATCCAAATCCTCAAAGCGCTTTTGGATTCTGGCTTGATGGCTGGAGTAAAAGAAAGCTTTTAGCGGTTGATAATAAAGACAATGCTAATAATCTGGAAAATTATCAAATAAAAATTAATTTGGATTATCAGCCAGAAATGAATTTTGATTTTTCCGATATTCGTTTTACCGCCTCAGACGGAAAAAATATTTTTTCTTATTTTCTAGAAGAATATCAAGATTCAACTTCGGCGGTTTTTTGGATCAAAATTCCAGAAATACCGGCTTATTCGGAAATTATTATTTACCAATATTATGGCAATGAATCAGCCGTGGATGAAGGAAATGGAAAACAAGTTTTTGAATTTTTTGATGATTTTAGCGAGATGAGATTGGCGGATTATGATTATCAAAAAGCGATTTGGCAGCCATCGGATTCTTTTGTAAAAATTGGGAATGGTTTTCTTAGTCCGAAGAATTTTGAAATTAAAGATTTCTATCTTAAAACTAAAATGCTTCTTGAGCGTCAAGGATCACAGCGGTCTTTTCAGGGGTTAGTGGATTATCGTTATCAAGACCAAGACAATTATTGGCGGTTCGGTTTGGATCAAAAATTAAGTTATGATTATGCCGGTCTTAATTTTGTCAGAAAAAGTCAAAAAAGTTTTTATTTAGCCAATTTTTATAAAGATTATATTTGGAATGAATGGGCGGATTACGAAATTAAAGTTTATGAAGCTTACCATCAAGTTGGAATGAAAACCAATAATTGGCAAAAAAATTGGCAAATTTCAGATTCCGAATTAAATCAATCAGGCAAAATTTATTTAACCAACGAAGATGCTAATGTTGGTTATTCAACCCGGATTGATTATTTACTGGTGGCAAAAAATACCCAACCGGAACCAAAAATAATTTTTAATAAAGAAGAGGGTTATCAGGCTTTAAACGGTCAAGCAAGAAATTCCTTTTCTCATTTTTTAGGATGGGGAAAACAAAAAGAAATTATTATTACTAATAACAGCTCAACGACTAGCACTAGTCCTTTAATTGATTTTCCAATTAAAATCGAGTTAAATTATCTCCCTAATATGGAGCCTGATTTTTCAGACATTCGCTTTGCCGATTCAAACCAAACCAATATAAATTATTGGAATGAATCTTACCTCGATTCAACTTCGGCGGTTTTTTGGGTAAAAGTTCCAGAGATTCCAACTCAAGAAGAAAAGACGATTTATCTTTATTATGACAATCCTTCAGCCACTTATCAGGGGAAAGGAGAAGATGTTTTTTCTTGGTTTGATGATTTTAAAAAAGACAAAAGATTGGAATATGATTATTCTAAAGTTGTTTTTGACACTTATCAGGGGATTTTAAGAATGAATGCTAACGGATTTTTAAGCCCCATTGGCATAAACTCCGGAGATTTCTACCTTAAAACTAAAATGCTTTTAGAAAAAGAAGGGGTGAATTCTGCGCCTCAGGTTTTTGTTGATTATCGTTGCCAGGACCAGGATAATCATTGGCGGTTCGGTTTAAATCAAAGGAATAGTTATGATTATCGCGGTTTGAATTTTGAGAAAATGGTTGGCAGTTTGGGATCGTTATTAAGATATTACAAATATGATTTTTGGAACGAGTGGGATGTTTATGAAATTTGGGCTTTTGATAAATACCATCAAACTAACTTCACTGACCAAAGCGGTCAAAAATGGACTTGGGATTTTGAAGATGAAGACAACAAAACTGGAAACATTTTTTTAAAAACCGGGCCGGAAACAAGCGCTGGAAAATCTGTTTTAGTTGATTATTTTTATATTTCCAAATATCAACCTGGGATAGCAGTTTTTCTAAAAGATTAAAATGAATAAATTTTTTAGGAAAATTTTGTTTTTATTTATTTTATTTTTTATTTCTTTCAAACTTTTATTTTTTCCCAGCCCGGCATTTTCTCAAATTAAATTTGCGGAAATTGAATTGATTTCAAGGGACAGCCTGGTTGATTTTAAGGACAATTTGTTAGTTGGCGAAAAAGTTATTATTAAAGGAATTGTGGCGGTAAAGCCGGGAATTTTGGGAGTCAATATTTTTTATGTTAATGGGTTTCAAGTTTATTCTTATTATAAAGATTTCCCTGAGTTGAAACCCGGGGATAAAATTTCAGTTCAAGGGGAAATTTCCATTTCTCAAAAGGAAAAAAGAATTAAAATAAAAAAGGCAAAAGATATAAAAATCTTAGACAGCAATTTTTTTATCGTGCCAGAGCAATATAAAATTGATGAGATTAATGACAGCTTGCTCGGCTTTTTAATTAAAACAAAAGGATTAGTAATTGAAAAAACCAGCGGGAAAATTTTTCTTGACGATAATGAAAATGAGAAAGAGCTTATAATTTATTTTAAAAAACCGGCGGAAATAGATTTGTCCGGCGTTGAAGAGGGGGATTGGCTGGAAGTGGTTGGAATTTTAAGTAGAAACAATGAAGAGTTAAGACTCTTGCCCCGGAGCAATAAAGATTTAATTGTTTTTAAACAGAAACAAGTTGAAGAAAATTATAAAGATTTGTCAATTTTATCCAGTTTGGGGCAAATACCGGAATATAAACCTTCATCTATTTTAGCTAATTTAGGAAAAACAAATGAAAAAGAGAGAATGATTGATTTTAAAAAAATAAGCCCTTATTTTTTTATTATTTCATTTTTTTTTGCAGTGGTCCTATTAGTTAAAATTTTATAATCAGAATAGATTTTAATTTCATCTTAACCCCTACTTGGTGGCTCGGCCACCAAGTTCAGAAAATAGCTCTCAAGTAACAAAAAATCCTCAATTTCAATCTTGACAAAAAGCATTTTTTTCAATAAAATAAAATAACTACTTAATAAATTATTCTTTAAATTAAAAATCAGGAGGAAAAAGTGTTTAAGAAAAACGAAATCCAGGTAATGGTGCTGACTTCAGGATCGGTTGTTTTATGGGAACTTTTATTTAAATTTAAGTTCCTTATGTATCCGCATTCAGTAATGGTCAGCATCGCGATCACGGGAGTTATTCTGTTCTTTTTCAAGTTAGGGCAGAACGAATCATGGAACTTTTGGATAGGAGGAGTTCCATTGTTTATCATTTTCGTCATTGAATTGATAAAGATGACAAAGCCGGGTTTTTTAGGTGGCCTGGCAATGGCGATTTTTTTCGGAATCATTCTCTGGCTCTTGGTTTTATGGGCATTGAGAATGATAAGGGTTTTTCGGGACAAATTTTATCCCATTAAACCGGATGGGAAAAGAATGAGAGATGCCCTTTGGTTCGGCATGTTAATAGTGTTTTCAGCACTATGGGCAATTTCATTTATAATTTCTTTATATAAATTGGGTTCAAGAATCTAACGCAACAGTTATACTAAACATATAACTAGTTAACTTAGATTCTTATGAATAAATATCATCGACTTAATTTATTGGAAAGAGAAGAAATTAGCAGGGGGTTAGCTCAAAACAAGAGTTATCATGAAATAGCGGATTATCTTGGCAGGCATGTTAGCGCGATTAGCAGGGAAATTAAAAGTAAGGGGTTAAACCGTAAAACATACAGGGCTAATTACGCTCATAAAAAAGCCAAAAAAATAAGTAAAAAGCATAATTCACAAAGAAAAATCAGTTCTAATCCATTTCTTCAACAATATGTTTTTGAAAAACTTCGTCTTCATTGGTCGCCTGAACAAATAGCCAACCAGCTAAAAACAGAGTATACTGATGATATGACCAAACAAGTTTCTCACGAAACAATCTATACATATATTTATGTTCTTCCCAAAGGGACGCTCAAAAAACAATTACTGGCTTGTTTGCGCCAAAAACGCAAATACAGGAGAAACAGAAGAAAGATCCAAGGCATTCTTAAACAAGAGAATAGAGGAAAGATTGTGCATATGCTCAGTATTGAAGAAAGACCAAGAGAAGTTGAAGGTAGGATCATTCCAGGACATTGGGAAGGAGATTTGATTGTTGGGAAGTATCATCAATCAGTGTTAGGAACTTTAGTTGAAAGAACAACTAGATTAACAATTTTAGTTCCTCTTAAAAGCGCTGACGCTCAAACTGTTAGAAAATCTTTTGCCGGAGAAATGAAGAAATTACCAAAACAACTTGCTTTAACTCTCACTTATGATCAAGGAAGAGAAATGGCCGAACATAGATTGTTCACTAAAGACACTAAAATCAAAGTATATTTTGCCCACCCTGCTCATCCTTGGGAAAGAGGAACAAACGAAAATACTAATGGCCTAATCAGAGATTTTTTCCCCAAAGGAACTGATTTTAATAAGGTTTCTCAAAAAGAAATCAAACGTGTTCAAAACCTTCTTAATGGTCGCCCAAGAAAGGTTCTTAATTGGAGAAAACCTGAAGAGGTTTTCAGCGAACTTGTTGCGTTAGCAACTTGAGACCACTTAACTTAAATTTTTAAAAAATATATGCCGAGACCAAAACTTTGCCGAAAAATAAAATTTAATCCTCAAATTACTTATTTTAAACCGCAAGGAGTTCCCTTACGGGAACTTGAAATTGTGGAATTATCTTTTGAAGAAATGGAGTCTTATCGTCTTCGTCATGTCAACGGACTGGAACAAATTCAAGCAGCGAAAAAAATGAATACTTCCCAAAGCACTTATCAAAGAATTCTCTATTCCGCTTATAAAAAAATTGCTGATGCTTTGACCAACGGCAAAGCAATAAAATTTATCAAAAATTAATTATTTTTCACTCTTATAAATTCCAAAAAAACCAACCTCTCCCTTCAAACAAGGGTTTGTTTCTTGCTCTGGTCCCCAATATACTTTTTCAAGCTGTTCTTTAGTCATCAACCCATTTTCTACTAATTGTTCTGCTAAAAATATTTCTTTAGGCGGTTTTTCATAAGAATATTTGTTCCAAGCTTCTTCGGTCATAACTGCTTTAGAATTATCATCAATAAAACGAATAAAAATTCTCTGAGCGCCGCCACCATATTGAGCAAATCGCCCATCAATTAAAATCAAATCGCGTGTTTCCGGCCGGGGCGTTTCTTTGTTCTGTTCTTGATGCTCTGAAAAATTTTTTTGTTGTTCCTTCATAAATTTTAAAAAAATATTTGTTTAATATAAATCTATAAAAAGATTACAATAAAAACAAAATTTTGAAAAGTAAACTCAAAAATTCAAAATTTTCTCTCCACCCTTATTTCGTATATAATAAATAAATATTTACTTTATAAACCGGTTTGATATGATAAAATCATTAAAATAAAAAAATAAATTAATCTAAAATACAAATTATAGTTTAATTAATAATATAAAATTATATGATGTTAATAGAACGTGCTCCTAAAAGGGAGGGAGAAGTTAAGCTTAGCTCAAAAATTTTTCTATCCTTTTTCCGCCACAGCCCAAGGGAAAAGGGCAAGGGCTCAGCCCCTTTAACACCCGAAGGAAGACAAATGTCAATTAATAAAGCGTCAGATTTGCACCCCGATGGTTCTGACATTAAAGATATAAAACAAGCTGTGGCTTTTGGTAGCAGCCATAGGCGCGGACATGAAACCGCCGGATTTGTAATGGGCGGGGGTTTAGAAGAAATCACCGGAGAAGAGGACACAATTGAAGAATTAAAAGAAAAATTAAATGAAGGAATAAATATTGGCAGTAAACTTGTAATTGATAAACGGCTCAATTTTGGCTTTAATTTTGAATCAAAACTCGGTAAAGCCGTATTTGATAATTTAAGAAATGAAAATTTTCTAAAATTTATTATTGAACAAAGCGACGAACTGGCAAAAGAGTCGCCTGAAGACAAAGAAAGTGCTTGTTATAGTCGTTTGGCAGCGAACATCGCCGAAATAATCATGAAATACGTAAATGTAGAAAAAAAATGGGACAAATTAGCAAATGATAAAGATAAAGACTATAGCAAAACCCTGGAAAGATATTTTGGCTCTCACGCTGGTGTATTAGAATCATTTCTATCAAAAATTATTACAAAAACAAAAGGAATGGATGTTTTAGAAAAATTCTTACAAATTCATCCAGTTGGTTTTGATTACACAAGTGGTTTTAATGTAGAAATCATCAGCGATGAAAACCATGACCCCAACAATCCAAAAATCCATATAAAATATGAAAAAATAGATGAGAATAGCGATGAAATAATATTTCTTTTTGAAGAGAATATTGACAAAAAGCTTTTGGAAGAAATAATCTCTGAAAAAATTTAATCAAACGTTAGTTCGCATTTATAATAAAGAACCAAATAAAAATTTGGTTCTTTATTATTACTTTTGTATTCCTCTGTTATAAATCAAAAAACAAATTTTATTATCCCTTTAGTTTAATATCTCCACCAAAATAAATATCTTTAACCCTTTCATTTTCTAAAATATCTTTTCCTCCTTTCATTGCCACTTCGCCATTTTCTAAAATATAAGTTTTATCGGCAATATTGACCGCTTGTTTTGCGTTTTGTTCAACAATTAAAATCGCCATGCCTTCGTTTTTTATTTCAACTATCTTTTCAAAAATTTCTTTCGCCATTTTGGGCGATAAGCCAAGAGACGGCTCATCAAGCAACAAAAGCCTGGGACTTTGCATTAAAGTTCGGGCAATCGCTAATAATTGTTGTTGTCCTCCTGACAAATCGCCAGCCAATTCTTTTTTCTTTTCTTTAAGAATGGAATATTTTTGAAAAATATTATTAATATTCTTTTCAACCGTTTCGCGATTTTTTGTGATGAATGCGCCCATCTGTAAATTTTCCAAAACGGTCATATTGGGGAATATCTGCCGTCCTTGAGGAACAAAGCCAATGCCCAAAGATATCAATTTATGAGTTTTTAAATTGGTTATATCAATATCCTTTACGCCGAATTCGTTCATAGTGGAAAAAATAATTTTCCCGTTATAAATATCCGCTAAACCAAAAATGCTTTTTAGTACCGTTGATTTTCCAGCGCCATTCGGCCCAATTAAAGCAACAATCTCATTTGAATCAATTTCTAAATCAACTCCATGTAAGACTTCTATTTTATTATACCCTGCTTTTATTTTTTGTATTTTTAACATATTGTTAAATCATCTCCCATTTTATAATCAAAAATTTTTTAAAACAATAATTATTCTCCCAAATACGCTTCTAAAATCCTTGAGTTATTTTTTATTTCTTCCGGCCCGCCCTCAGCAATTACCCTTCCTTCGTCCATGACAATTATTTCGTTAGAAACTCCAAAAGCAAAATTCATATCGTGCTCAATCAACAATATCGTTTCTCCTTGGCTTTTTAATTTCAAAAGAAATTGGGCTAACACCCCCCTTAATTGCGGACTTATTCCCGCTACTGGTTCATCTAACATTAAAAAAATATGGGGATTTAAAATCGTCCTTATCAATTCTACTAATCTTTTTTGCCCATAACTTAAATCTCTCGCCTGCTTGCTTTTAATTTCTTTTAATTCTACAAATTCCAACATTTCATTTATCTTGGATTCTTTTTCTTTTGTTATTTTATTTCTCCCAAAAAAGTTTTTCCAAAATTTTGTATCTTCATTATCCATTGGCAAAAGCAAATTTTCCCTAACAGTTAAATTATTAAAAAGTCTGCTTTGTTGAAAAAGCCGAGATATACCTAAATTAGAAATATCCTCTATTGATTTGTTGGTGATGTTTATCCCATTCAGTAAAATTTTGCCCATATCCACTCTCATTAAACCTGAAATAAGATTAAAAACCGTCGTCTTACCAGCGCCATTCGGCCCAATTAAAGCCGTAATCATTTTTTCTTTAATTTCAAAACTGCAATCATTAACTGCCTTAATTCCGCCAAAATGTTTTTTGATATTTTTTATTTCCAATATTTTACTCAAGTTCAATTTTTCCATAAAATCCTTTTGGCTTGTAGATTAAAATTAAAAGCAAAAGCAAGGCATAAATCATTTGTCTAATGGGACCTATTATTGAAGAAGGAAAACCAATAAAACGCAAAGGCTCTGGTAATAAAACTAAAATTATCGTTGCAATAATTGTCCCCTTTAAAGACGCTAAACCGCCGATTATTATAATTGAGACAATCGGAATTAATTGTAAAAGTGTGAAAGACGAAGGGTCGATAAAAGTAATATAATAAGCATACAAACTTCCGGCAATACCGGCAAAAAAAGCGGAAATTCCTAACGACAAACTTTTTATTTTAAAAGTATTTTTCCCTAAAATTCTTACTGCTAATTCATCATCTCGAGTCGCTTCTAAAATCTTCCCAAAGGGAGAACTGACAATTCTTTTAATGATAAAATAAGAAATTGACGCGATAATAAGAGTTAAAATCAAAAAACTTAAATTGCTGGAAAAAGTAAAACCAAATAAAGCCGGCTTTGGAATTCCTGGTAAACCCAAAGGGCCTCGGGTTAAGTTTGTCCAATTTAAAGCAACGGCATAAATTACAAAAGAAAAACCCATTGTTGCCAAGGCAAGATAATCTCCCTTAAGTTTATTAGTTGGAATCGCTAAAAGAAATCCAAACACCATTGCCCCCATTCCCGCAAATAAAATACAAATCCAAAATGGCAAACCGGCTAAAGCGAGCAAAGCTGAAATATAAGCGCCGACACAATAAAAAGCAATGTGGCCGAAATTAAGCAAACCCGTAAAGCCGACGGACAACTGCAAAGAAATCGCCAAAATTAAATAAATGCCGATTAAAATTAAAAGATGAATTAAATAAGCGGAAAACATAAATTATTCAATTTTTTTAATTGTCCCATTGTTCAATTCATAAATAGCCGTGGGAATAATAGTTCTGTTATCGTCTGTCATTGTTATGATTCCTGAAACACCATCATATTTTTCAAACATCCTAAAACTATTTAATAGATTGTCTTGGGTTGGATTTTTTATTAAAAAAGAAATCAAGATATTCATCGCGTCATAACTTTGACCAGCCGGAATATTACTTTTTATCCTATAAACTTCTTCAAACTTTTTTTTAAATTCCTCTTTATACGAACCAGAACTAATAAACTGTAAACCCGAAGAAAAACCTTTGCTTTCATTAGCAAGATATTCATCTACTTCTATTGAATAAAGCTTTCCTTGATATCCGAGTTCTTTAAATACTCTAATTAAGTTTAAAAATTGATAATACGTACCCAAAAATATGGCATCTGGTTTATTTTTTATAGCCATTGTTGCGGATGTTTTAACATCCATCTCGTCTATTTTGAGCAAATCAATAAAGCTAACTTCTCCACCCAGGGATTCAAACTTATTAGCAAAAGCCATTGAAACCTCTTTCTCCCAACTATCTTGGGTGCCCAGAACTGAAACAGTACTAATTCCCTGGTCATATACATAGCTGGCTATATTTTCGGCTTCAACGGTTGCGTCTAACCAAATTAAAAGGGGGTTACGAGGATCGGAACGATTACTAATTGGGGTGTAAGATGGAGTAATAACTGGAAATTTATCTCTATCGGCCAAGGGAGCTATCGCACTCACCTCCATTTGTAAGAGCGGCCCAATAATAGCATCTACTTTATTAATTTTCGTTAGTTTTTCGTATGCCGATACGGCATTAGAAGCGCTTCCTTGACTGTCTTCATATACCATCTCGATTTTCTTGTTATTTTTGTTTGTTTCACCAACCGCTAATTCAATTCCCCTTTGTGATGCTTGCCCCCACGCGGCTGCCTCTCCCGTTAATGGTAATATCGCCCCTATTTTAATTACTTCTTCTTCTATTGAGTTTTTTTCTATTCTATACCAAACTCCGGCGATAATAATAACGACTATAATTATCCCAACAATAATTTTATTTGTTTTGTTCATAGTTTATTATTAATTTA
>Ga0265595_1002143_pt1 | contig 13874 bp, 20 predicted proteins | sample saktaG_15_FD_190148 | JGI IMG/M metagenome (GOLD analysis project Ga0265595, IMG submission 190148) | Saline water microbial communities from Sakinaw Lake, British Columbia, Canada - sak_2013_06_06_50m | ecosystem: Environmental > Aquatic > Non-marine Saline and Alkaline > Saline ... | reverse complement strand
GCCCCGTCGCTTCTTCCCCCACCACCCGCGCCTCCACGCCCGCCCCGTCGCCCGTCCCGCAGAACCGCAAGTGGTGCATCGCCGTGATGACCGTGTCGTCGTGCTGCTTCGTGTTGTGCTTGTACGCCAGCAGTTCGCGCCGGAACGGCTCCATCTCGCGCACCGTGTGATCGTCAGCGTGGTAGGGCACGATGATACGCTTCTCCCGGAACAAGCGCAACAGCGACTTGCCCAGTTCTTCCTTCTCCGACTTCAGCGAGACCTTCGACACGCCGAGCCCCAACTGCTGCCGCAGGTAGGCGTCGATCTCCTGCACGTACAGCGCGTCCACCGCGTTGGCCTCCAGCGCCACGCCCGCCACAAAGGCCACGTAGGGCCGCACGAAGTCCACCAGGTTAGCCATCAACGTGCCGCTGTCGCCGGTGCGGAAGCGGTGCTGATCCAGACACGCATGGCGGTTGCTGTTCAGGCAGACGCTCCACATCTGGAAGCACGTCCAGTCCGGGTCTTTGCCGCGCACCGCCTCCGTCGCTGCCAAGTCGCCCACCACGTACAGGTCGCCGAACGACAGGTCCCGCTCGGCATACGCCTCCGCGGCGAAACTGCCCGGCGCCGGCAACCCCCGGTCCCACAGCGGCAGCCCCTCGTCGAAGCACTCCGCCAGCACCTCTTCGCTCAGCGACTCGCCCTCCGGGTCGCTGATCCGGTGCTGCTGCGTCTTGTACCAAGTGCCCGGATTCGCGATGTACTTTTCGACGACCGTGTAGGGCGTGTGGAAGGCCGGCCACAACGTCACGAGCTTCTCGGGGACGACGACGTTTTCCTTCGTCAGCGCCTTCATCGGGTCCTTGCGCTTGGGCGGCCAGTGCCCTTGCAGAATCTCCTCGTCCTCGATCATCGGCAGTTCGCTGTAGGACCACGTGCCCGTCTTCTCCGCCTCGAACTTGGCCCGGTGGTACACGTCGCCGACCTCGTGCAGCGTGCCGATCATCCACATCATCCGGCGCGTCTCGTGCAGCCGGTTCTCCAGCACCTGCGAAAGCCACGTCCACTTCTCGTTGCGGGCCTGTTCGGTCTTGCAGTTCTGAAAGTCCTCGATGTCGTCTATGAGCGCGATGTCGCCGCGCAGCCCCTCCGCCGAACCCTGATAGCCGAGCAACGCCAGCGTGGGAAACTCGTCATTGAGCGGGCGCTCCACCGTGAACATGTCCTGACGCCACGAGCGTTCCGCCCGGCTCTTGGCGGGGTTGAGATCGCCGAAGATGAAGCGGTACATCTCGTTGCGCTCGAAGTTGGAAGTGTGGAAGCGCACGAAGCGTTCGCCGAGTTCCTTGGTCGCCAGCGTGGGCAGCAGCTTCACGTCGGGGTTGACGCCGATCATCCAGGACTCGAAGGCCTCGCACAGCGACGACTTGAAGCAGCCGGTGGGCCACACCTGGCAGACACGCCAGGGGAGGCTCGCGTTGTACGTGAGGTGGTCGAAGGGCAGGAGATCGGGATGGACGCGGCGCTGAATCTCGTCGCAGAAGTCCCCCATGAACTTGGGCAGCACGTCGGGGCAACGCTCGCCCTTCTGCTCGGACTTGAAGGGCAGGTAGACCTTGAGCAGGTACTCGCGGAAGGAGGTGCAGGTGAGGAAGACGTAGGCGCGCACGTCGGCGGTGGCTTCGCCCCAGGCCTTCTTCGTCCAGCGGTGGGGCAGGGCGAGTTGGACGCCGCCGATCTTGACGAGGTGGCGACCGCGGCCATGGAGGCGGCGCTCGACGAAGGCGTCGGGGCCGCCGGTGCTGCGCTCGGGGTCCAGGACGCTCATCCCGCCTCACCGTCCTCCGCCTGCTGCGCCTCCAGCAACTTCTGCAAGTCCGCATCCCGGTGCTTCGCGAACTGCGCCGACAGCGTGCTGCTCGGCCCGTCCGACTCCCCGCGCTCCTTGCGCATGTTCTCCCGCGTCATCTCGATCTTCTCCGCCGCCAGCGTCAACTGCGCCCGCCGGTAGCTGCGCAGTTCCGGGTTCTTGCTGATCTTCTCGGCCAGCGACAGCACCTTCACCAGCACATCTGGTTCCAGCGGCTGACTGAGCAACTTCTCGGCGCCGTTGAGCAGGTGCATCCACATGTCCACCTCGCGCGTTTCCCGCCAGCGCACGAGTTCGGTGTTCCAGCCAGAGATCGTCCGCGACCACAGGTACAAGTCGGCCACTGGAACGCCCAGAGCACCGGCCGCGTCCTCGTAGGTCATGCGGCGCCCGACGAGCACCACCGCCGCCGCCTGCTGCGCTGTGAACCCCGGCATCGTCGCGACAATGGCGTCGTCCAGTCCCTGCAGCGCCAGCAGGCAGATGGCATCCCGCGTGTTCGTCGGCGTCTGCTCCACGTCGGTCTCGATGAGTTGCAGGCGCGAGGCCTCTTCGGCGGCGTGTTTCTGATCGTAGAGCAGTTCGCGCCGGCGCTCCGCCTTCTCTTCGCGGTCCAGTTGTGCCTGGGTGAGTTCGTTGCTGTTGGGTGTCACGGCGACCCCCTTTTCGCTCGCCGCATCTTGTCAACCCAGTCCACCACGATTGCACCCAGGAGCATCGGCCCAGCGATCGGAGCGAAGGCGAATGCTGTCATGCCGACACCCACCGGACTGGCGTTGCTCTCCTTGCTGCGGATGTACCAAGCCTGAGCGACAGCCCCGCAGTAGAGGCTGTACGCCATGATTTCGAGGAAGATGGTGAGGTGTTGTGACATCGCTGCTTGCTCCTGTTCGCAAAATGGTGACACTCCACAGGGGCTAAAGCCCCGTGGCTTCTTGCGGTCCTAAGACCGACAAGCTACTTGCACGGTGTCCGCGTGAACTACTCGGCTGACGCCGAGATACTTGAATGGGACGAACCCAATGAATAGCGTTAGGTACGCTTCGACCAGGAATCATGCTGCCGCATTCCCCGATGCAGAGAATGTTGACTGCTCCGATGACATCCCGAGGGGCTGTCGTTCCGCACGACCTGCATCGGTACACGCGACCACACTTGTTTCTTGCTCCGCAAACGGGATCCGTTTGGGAACTGTACGCTTCCTCGACCTGGATGGCTCCATGGGTCTTATAGTCGAGTTGCGCGATCAGTCTGGCATTACAGGCCGAAGAGACCTGCTGCGCCTGCTTTCTGCTCATCTTCTGAGCGGCGTTGTTGAACGGCTTGCCCACATAGCACTTTGCATTAGGGAAGGCATCCGCCACCTTACGGGTCGCCTTGTGCGTAAGGTCATTTACGCGGTTCGCGGCCTTGCGAAGCATTTTATGCTTCCGCTGAACCAGACGGCCTCTCTGGCGGCTGCCTCGGGTCATACCCGACAGGCGGGCATCAATAGATGCCATGTTTTTCGCCCTCCACTGGACCGTCGACTTTGCCTCACGGCCAGAGACAAGCAATACCCGCTTGCCGTCCGTTGCAGCCAGAAGCGTATTCACGCCGAGGTCAACACCGATGGTGGAACCAGTTGGCTTCACTGCCTCGATGACTTCACAGACGATCTGCACCTCGTCGAACTTCAGCCGCACCTCCATGATCCGTCCAGGGAGTGCAATCGTATCGGGGATCCTCGCCCGCAGGTCCCCGGACTTACCGTTCGGGAGAATAATGTTCCCGTCTTTGACCCGGACGGCCTGGTTGGTGTAGATCACGTCGCGGTACACATCCCGTCGCCATGGGTACTTCGTGTTGGGATGCCCGTTCCTACGAAGTCGGCAGGCGGATGTCACGGCCTCACAGAACTCGCCGATGATCTGCTGCACGGACTGCGAATGAAGACCGGGATATCGGCCCTTAGCCCAGGACTGCCAGCGGATGCGTGATGGCCACTTGCGGTTCGCCTTGCGGATGCGGAAGTGACGCTCAACAAGGTCGGACCAGAGGCGGGCTGCTTCCCTACGGGACGCACTAAAGACAACCCACTGGGACTGGGAACGAGGTTGCCAATGGAATGTTACAGTCCTATAAGCCATAACAGTAGCCTACTCGATGTGACGGAAAAAGTCAACAGCCGCTTTCACCCACAGGGGCTAAAGCCCATTGGCTTGCGGATGGTGGTTTCTGTCAAGCGCCGCCGCCCTCGCCCCGATCCTTCCAGCCATGTCTCGCGCCCCGGCTGCGCTTGTCGAACAGCGCCCACCCGGCCGCCTCCGACACCATCACCGCCGCCTCCGCCGCCGGCAACTGCGCCCACGCCAGCATCATGGGCAGCCCAATCTCGCGGATGGCCGCTGGCCCCGCCAGCGCCTCCAGCCGCATCAGCTTGCGCCACGTCAGCACGTCTTCGTAGCGCGCGCACTTCGTCCCGCCGCGCCACGGCACTGGCCACACCTTCCCCGGCAGTATCTTCTCGGCGGCTCGCTTTGTGGCAATGCCATCGCAGTGACCACTGCAGGCAACGTCCTGGTGAACATCGTTCATCCGCACCCATTCGACGTAGCGCCACAACGTCGTCAGCGGCACCCACTTCGCGCCAAGCAACTTCTCGGCCTGGAACTTGTTGATGCCGAGCATGTCCCCGGCGTCCTGCATCGTCACGCCCCGGTCGCCGCTGTTTCGTCCCCACGCCTCCAGCCTCGCCAGGCACTCGCGCGCCGCCCGCACCGTGTTGAACAGCGGCCCTTTCCGAATCTTCATCGCGGGCCCCGGAGGCGGCTCGATGATACTCAACTCGCCAGCTCCTTCACCAGCCGCCGCACCAGTTCTCGCTGCGCCGACGGCAGCAGTTCGTAGTCGTTTACCAACTCCTGAGTCTCCTGATCCAGCAAGTCGCTGCCCAGCGCCGACTGCCCACACAGCGCCTCGTAGGACACGCCCAAGCCGGCGGCGATCTTCTGCCAACTGCCCGGTGAGATCGGCTTGTCGTTCAGGGCCTTGCTGATCGTGAAGTCGCACGCCCGCGACCGTGCCGCCAAGGCCGTAATCGTCAGTCCCTGCTGCTTCATCAACACCTGCAGTCGTCGCTTCATGTCGTCTCCTCTCGCTTCGCTTGAAACGCATTCACGCCGCGCCAGTACCGCCGCAGGAACCGCGTGTTCTGCGCCGCCACATCCTCGTCTAACCCATGGTAGTACAGGTCCGCGCCCAGCAGACCTTTGCGCTTCGGCGGCGGCACCAGCATCGCCTCCACCGTCACGCCCGCGACCGTCATCTCGCAGTACGTCAGCCACTGGGTGCGCAGGTTCCCGCCCCGTAGCCAGACGCGACGGCCCTGCAGTTCCCACGCCGCAAACCGGCGCCGCACATCCAGCAGCAGCGCGTACCGCGCCGGGATATGTCGGATCACGCGCTCGTCCAGCACCTGCACCAGGACGCCCTCGCGCAGCCGCACGTTCGCCCGGGCGTACACGTCGCTCATCCTTGGCCAGTCGTCCACCGGCGGGCCGGAGGCCCAGCGTGGGCCGAAGGTCGTCAGCGTCTCCAGCCACCCGTCCACCTGCGCGGCCATGATGTTCCACACGACGACCTCGCCCGTCTGGTCGCGCCAGGGGGAGCAGATGGTGTTGAGGTCGTGCCACTGCGGGAGGCCGCGGTGGGCCTCGTGGAGGCTGGGGCGGTCGCCGCAGAAGATCAGGCGGGGCATGACGGCGGCTCCGGCTTCCAGATCGTGCGCGTCATCTCGTGGATGGCCTGCAAGGCCCGCCCCCACGACCCGGCGTCCTGCATCGGAGCTACCGTCATAGCCCGGTCGTCCAAGTACAGGTCGGCCATCGGTTTGCCGCGTCCGGTGTAGACTGTCACCTGCGGGAGCACACCGTGTTCAGTCAGCCACAGTTCGACAAACCGCGCACTCTCCTCCACGGTATAGCCGCCCGTGTATGACTCGTTGAGTTCGTGGCTGCAGCGGCAGGTGTAGATGTACACGACGTGACCATCCGCGACGAGTTGGTTGAGCGCGTTGATGGCTCCCGGGAGAGGGTCTCCAATGGCATGGCGTCCATTCCAGGAGGTGAACGCGGCGAGTGTTCCGTCCAGGTCAACAGCGATGGTCATGGCTGCATCTCCTTCCCGTGCGGGCCGTAGCCCGCTCTGTACCCGGCCTCGGTGCGGCTGTACGGCCCCACCGGACCCGTCGCAAACCCCATGCCCGACAGCATCCTGCACACGCCCGTCGGGTCCAGTCCCATCTGCCGCGCCACCTCGTTGACCGTCAGCCCTTGCATGAACAGGCACGCCGACTCGGCCTGGTGGGTGTTGAATTCAGTCTCTGCCTGGGTGGGGCGCCAGCGGTCTTTGGAGCGTCGGAAATTCATGTCGTTGCCTCCGGTTTCCCCACGATCCGCCACTGAAGAAACCCAGCCTCGTCCCGCCACTCCACCAACCCCAGCCGCTCCAGCCGCCACAGGCTCGCCCGCACGCTGTCCGTTCCAACCGCCATGGCCCATCCGTAAATCCGCACCGACGCCTCGCCCCGCAGGTCGCCCGTCCACCACCAGTTCCCGTCCGCCAGGATCGCCAGCAGCGTCTTCCTCGTTCGGCCGATGCGTGGGCCCGACTGCTTCTTCTCCGCCGGAGGCAGTTCCTGCTCGACGAACAACTTGGCGGCTGTCATCTGCCTCGCCCCTCTCTAAGCACCCGCTGCATCCGCACCAGCCCCTCGCCGGCCGCCCGCGCCACCCTCCGCATCGTCTCGGGCAGCCGCGCCACCACTCGTTGCCACGCCACGAAGACCGCCTCCTGCCGTCGTGCCTCCAACTCGCACCGCCGCCGGCTGCCACCCTCCACGCGAAAGCCCCGCACCGTCGTCACCCAGCGCACTCGCCCGCCGTCCTGCTCCCGCTGCATCGGTCGCATCGTTAGTTCCTCCCCGCGGCGGCGAGGCGCCGCGCATCGGCCAGTGCGTTCTGGTTGCAGTGCGCCTCGGACTCTCCCCCGCAAGCTATCATCCGGGTGCCCTTGTGCCAGACACCATGGCCTCTGGGCTTCCAGCCAAGCGTCCACATCTCGTGGCACACATCCTGGTTGCTCATCGTGCTCGGGGGCGGCGGCTCGGCCGGAGTCACTGCCGGCTTCTCCTGCCCCACGTCCACCGTCAGCGAGAACAGCTTGCCGTAGCGGTTCTTCACCGCCTCGATGAACAGGTGCGTGTCGTCCTCGTTCAAGTACAGCACCAGTCCACAACGCTCCATCTGCTCACGCCACCAAAGTTGTTCAGCGCCATCCCTGCCGCCGAAGGACGTTGCACCCCCAGCCCCCGTGCAGTTATCCAGCAGGCGCACGAACTCATCACTGTGCTTGCCACAGGCATCTGTCCGCACTGCCACTGGCACATCAGGCGGGAGCACTACAGAAGCGACCCAGCGCGCCGCCCCGTCGATGCTGGTGAACGACTGCTTCGCGGTGTCATCAGGCGCCGCCGACGCCTCTGCACCGGGCACCTCCGCTGAACCCACCTTGACGCTGGCCTCCCCCATATTCTCCAGCGCCGCCGGGCTGAACCACACGTCACCCACCCGCACGTCTTGGCTGCCCACGTAGGCAAGCCAGTCCGTCTCTCCCCCCGTCCGCGGCTTCACCGCCACTACCGACAACGTCCCATCCGCGACTATTACCAGCCGCCACTGCTGGCCCTCCGGTGCCTCCCTCGCCGCCGCCTCCGCCTTCGCCACCAGCGCGTCATACTCCCGCTGGCCCATCATCACCACGTTCAACGTCAGTTCCCTCGGTGCCATCTCGTCCGCCTCCTTCGCGTCAGTCTGCTTGCTCGCTCGCGCCGTTGACAGAAACCTCGTTGCGCCGCTGAACGGCGGCCAGCTTGTCCGCGGCTTGCTCATCGTGTCTCGCCCTCCTCCATCTCCAACTCCATCTGCCGTACCGCTGCCGGCACCGCGCTGAAGTCTAACCCTGGCTGTGCGCACCCAATCAACCCCCGTGCCAGTTCCGCGTAGTCCGCTAACTGCTCAAACCCCACGAACCGACGCCCCAGGCGCCGCGCCGCTACCCCTGTGCTGCCGCTGCCGCAGAACGGATCGCACACCAGGTCCCCGCGGTCGCTCCACACCCGAATTGCCTTCTCGGCCAACTCCGGTGGAAACGCCGCCGGGTGCTGGTTTCTGGTGACGAGGTTGCGTTGGCTTCCACATGACCAGATGCCACGAAACGACAACACCGTGTCGCGGGGCTTCTCTTTGGAGTTCGGAGGCTTGCGGAAAGTCCACAGGTATTCCCACTCGGCGGCAGGGATCGTATGCCCCTGCATCGCCCCGGTGATCTTGCAAGAAGGATAGAACTTCGCCCACACCCGCCGCGAGTGCATGATCCACCCGGCCTCCCGGAAGACCACGTTGTAGAGTTCAGCCATCGTCCGCTCGTACTTGGTCGTCTCGCCGAAGTTCACGAAGAAGAACCCGCTGGGCTTGCAGGCAGGAAGCGCCGCGGCGGCTACATCGGCCATCAAGTCCCGCAGCCCATCCCAGTCGAGGCCCTGCTCGTAGTCCTTGCCCTGCGCGTAGGGAGCCGACGTGCAAAAAAGCGACACGCTCTCCGCCTCCAGCCGCGGCAGCAGTTCCCGGCAGTCGCCCTCTTCCACCCGCCACTCACTCATCGTGCCGCCTCCCGCCCCGCCGCCCCGTCGGCTCCTCGCCGTATTCCTCCGCCACCTCGTGAATGTGACTCAGCGCCTTGTCCATGTGAATGCTCAGCCTCCCGAACTCCCCCCCGATCCGGCACTTGTCACACTCCAGCCACTGCTTGCGCTTGTCCTTCGCATCCGTCATCAGCCGGATCGCCAGCGTCGCGTAGTCCTCCACTGCGCGGCTGCCCTTCGCGATGATCTCTCCCGTCGCCGGGTTCACCGTCGCCTGCGACGCGATCAGAAACGGGCACGCGAACTCCTCGGCCAGCCCCCGAAACCGCAGCGCCATGTTGTCCAGTTCCTCCACCCGCGACCGCCCCCACCGCGTCCCCGCCGCCTGCCAAAAGTCCACCGCCACCAGCCCCACCCGCCGCGTCCGCGAGAACCGCCGCAGCTTCGCCTCAATCGTGTCCTCCGACACCGCTTCCTCCAGGATCGACACCGGCCACGCCGGCGAGATGATCGCGTCCTTCGCCGCGTCCAGGCGGTCACGCTGCGCCGGGTTCCGCGCCCCGTCAAACCCCCGCCGAATCTCGTTGTTGTCGATGCCTGACAGATAGGCCAGCGTCCGCAGATCGTACATCCCCGGGGACTCGAAGCTGAAGACCACAATCTGCTCTCCCGTGTCCCGCTCTAGGATCTCTTTCGCGCTGTTTACGATCGCATTCACGAGGATGTGTGTCTTCCCCGTCCCCTGCTTGCCCTTGATGAGCACCAGCCGGTGATCCGCCAGCGGCCCCAGCGTTTCGTCCAGTCCCGAAATGCCCATCCGCACCGTGGACAGCGGCCGGCGCCCCGCCTCCGCGATCGCCACCGCCGTCTGGATGTCCGTCGCGCGCTCGGGCGCCGTGCGTATCTCCGCCTGCCCCTTCAGCCGCACCTCCACCGTGCGGTGGATGCCCTCCAGTGCCATGTTCGTGACCGTCAGCACGTCCTCGGGGTTCTCGTAGCACGCCGCGGTGCCCTCCGCGAAGACGCCAATCAGATTCCGCAGCACGGCCTTCTCGGCCACGATGTTAGCGTAGCGCACCACGTGCGCCGCGGTCGGCACCTGGCTGATGAGCCCCGTCAGATACGTCCCACCGCCGACCTTGTCAAGCTGGCCGCTGCGGCGCAGTTCGGCGCTGACGGTCACCAGGTCCACCGGCTCGTTGCGGTTGCCGCAGGCGACCATGGCCCGGCAGACGATCTGGTGGTCGTCCCAGTAGAAGTCCTCGGCGCCGACGATGGCGAAGGCGCGCGCCGCCGCGCCCGGCTCCAGGAGCATCGAGCCCAGCACGGCCTGCTCGGCATCGAAGTCGCGCGGGGGGACGCGCTCCGGTGCGTCGCTCACATTGTCGCCTCCTTCTGCTTGTCCCGCTCCCGTAACTCCCGCAGCCCCCGCACGATCCGCTCCGCCGTCTCCAGCCGCAGTTCCTGAAACTCGCCGCGCAGCAGCCGGTACACACACGGGCAGCACGCCCGCCCCACGTCGGCGCGGCTGAACTCGGGGTGGCAACGCAGGAACCACCGCACCTTCTCCGCGATCCGCCCCGTATCAACCCGGGTGGACGAATTGCGCACGCGGCTGTTGCCTGAGTATACGGCGCTGAAGTTCGGCATCAGGTGGCCTTCTGCTCGTCCCGCCGTGCCTGCCGCCGCCGCGCCGCGCAGTACACGTCCTGGCAATACTTCCGGCTCCCCAACCCCGTCGCCTTGCCGCACGCCGGGCAGCGCCGGCCCGCGCAGAGAACGGCGATGAACTGGTCTCGGGCTGCGGTGGGCGTCATGCCTTCCTCCCTCTCACAAAAACGGCCGCGTTACTCTTCCGTGACGCCGCCGACACCGGCTCCCGGTTCCCGCCCTTGTACCGCACCGTCAGCGTCCCGCCGAGGGCCAGCGCCTCCTGCCGCAGCTTCGCCACCTAGCCCTCCGTGCGCGGGTAGGAAACGATGCAGAGTTGCCCACCGGGAGCAACGACCTCGACGCGCGGGCGCCGGCACAACTCGACGGCGGTGGTGCTCATGGCGTCGGCTCCTCAAACAGCGACTGCTGGCGCTCGTCCTGCCCCGCCGCCTCCGCCGCGGCCAAAGCCTCCATCCACCTACGGCACTGGTTTGCCACGCGCAGCGACACATCCGCCTCCTGCTCGTACCTGTCCACGAAGTCCTACAGCAACTCCCGCGCCTCCTGGATCAACTCCCCTGGCGTCATTGTGTCTGCCATGGGTTCACTCACTCCTCTCCCGCATCCTGCTCGTCCAGCCACGCTGAAATGCGTCCCACCACGAAGAGAGCAACAGCCGGGACCCAGCCATTCCCGAGCATTCTGAGTCGCTGCGTTCTGTCTGGCACTCCTGTTGAGAGGGGAGGAATGCCTGGGCCAGGAGGCCAGGATGCCCACCAGTCGCTGCATTCGTGTGGCTCCATCCGATAGGCCAATTCTGCATCCATTCGACGAAGGTCGGGTTCAGCGATCCGCCCGACTTCTGTTCGGGAGGCGTCAGCGCCTCGCACAGCGGCCTGGAGTTTTTCGCCCTGGTCTCCTCCGAACTGCACCCGCTGCGCCAATCCGACTCTCTCGGCGTCGGCAGCAAACCCGCTGCATCCCGCTTGCCCGCCAGCACCTCCATCTCCTGAGCCAACACCTTCCCGCCCCGGCTCTCCGTCCTGCTGCCTGGGTTCGCGGCCCTCGGCGTCGGCAGCATCTCCTTCGCCAGCGTCGTCGACAGGTCGTCGCCCCCGCTGCCCTCCCGCCCCGCCCGTGCGAAGTCCGGCCCCGAGGGGCTGCTCTTGGGCGTCGGCAGCAAGCCCAGCGCCTTGTTCATGCCCGTGCGGAATTGCCCGCTGATCTGGTTGTGGTAGGTGTCCTTGTTGCCCCCGCTGGCAGGCGTCGGCAGCAGCGCCATCCGCAGCCCGCCCTCCCCCGGCCGCTTGCTCCCCTTGCTCGGGCCGCCCGTGTTCGTGCTCTTCCGCTCGATCATGTCGCTCTCCGTCGGCGTCGGCACATGGTGCGTCGCCTTGCCGATAGGCGACAATCCAGACCCGCTTGCGGAGATGATTGGCCCCGACATCTGCAGCGCCCAGAGTTGTCCATTCACAGCGATACCCGAGCGCGGAAAGCTCTCCAACAATGCGTCCGGCGGCACTCTGCCGCGGCTTGCTCCACCATCTCGTAATCCACGGCCCGAGATGCCGCAACCGCTCGGGTCGCTTGAACTCTCGCTCTCGCCATCCTCCCCGCCGAAGTCCAAGCAGGCCTGGTACGTTCTCCACCAGGACGAGACGGGGTCGTATCTCGCCAATGATCCGCCGCAGATCGGGCCAAAGATCACGCTCATCATCTTCCCCGAGCCGCTTGCCGGCGTAGGAATGCGGTTGGCAGGGCGGGCCCCCAAAGACGAAATCGATGATCCCTCGCCACGGTCTCCCGTCGAAGGTGTGGGCGTCGTCCCACAAGAACCCTGGTTCAAGGTCCCCGGTTCGCATCCTTTCGTGCAGCACTCGCTGGCAGAACTCATCCCGCTCGATGTACACGAGAGTCCGAGCGAAGCCGCAAGCCTCGAAAGCCGCGCTCCCAATTCCTGATCCGGCGCAGAAGTCCAGCCCTCGCAGGGGGGTTGTACCCACATGCTGCATCATCTCCACTTCTCCAACACTACCTACCATCATAGCGTGTTCGATTCCTTCGTCAGCCGGTCCCCGCCCTCCAAGTCGCCCTCCCGGTACAACCTCCTCGCCTCCGCCTGAAGCCGGTTACGCTCCCGCTCGTACTCCGACTCTTCACTACCACCACCGTTGCTAACCTGCTGCTTCTGCTGCTGCTTGCACAGGTCCCCCACCCACCAGTCACCCCGCTGATCCGGCTGCGGCTTGCCATCCCCATGCAACCCCGAGATCGCATCATCCTCGCTCACCGTACACCCCGGCTCAGACAACGCCGAGCCGGCGTCCGCAACGAAGTCATTCTGCTTGGCCTGCGCCCAATGCTCCCCATAGACATCCCGCACCGCGGCGGCCAGAAGACAGTACTCGATCAGGAGCTTGGCGCCGTTCGGCCGTTTCATGCCTTTCAAGTCCTTCGATCCAGACGCGGGCAAATTTTCGTACGTCTCTCCTTCTTTTCTCACGTCTGAAGTCTCACGTCTAACGTCTAACGTCTGTAGTGTAGCATTTACCGTGACCGGTCCTTGTACTAGTCCTAGACTACTCCCATGGACTACTCCTGTAGACTGGTCATAGTCCAGTCCCATCTTCTTACACTCGCCGGCTACAGTCTTTTTACTGTACTTTCCTGCGTGAACATCAACCAAATAGGCCTGCAGCAATTTGGGCAAGCAAAAGCCAGGAGGTACTGGAAACTCGGGCTTCCCGACCCTGTGCCATGCCTGGTTCCCGTTGTATGCGAAGTGATTCGTGTTGTAGAGAAACTCAACACCATCAACTGTGTATCGTGTTATCATTTCGCGTTCTTCCAGCAGAGGAAGCAACTCCGAGATGCGAGTTGATGTCAGCCGGTCGCTCAGTGGAGCCACGCGAGACTTCAACAACTTTGTATTACCAGGGAACCTACCCCACACTCCTGCTTTCGCCAACATGAACACGAATAGTGCAAATGCCTCCGGCTCCTCGTCGAAGAGTTCGGCGAGGCTCACGCTCTCTGTAGACCTCTCGTATAGCTTCGTCCAGCCGTCCATTATGACACCGACCAATGGGCCTCACGGTGATGCTTCGCGCATAGCGTGATACCGTTGTTGGGGTCCTTCGCGAGTTCAGGAAACAGGGACTTTGGCTTCACATGGTGGGCGTGAAGATACTCCGTCGAACCACACTTCACACAAGCCCCGTCACGCTCCCTCACCTTGCCAGAAAAGCCCACTGGGCTGGACGGCTTATGACAACGATGCGGCGCCGGCGATCGCGGCTCCCGGGCATCTCCGTAGAGTTCGATCAACAACTCGATGTGAGACTGAAGCGCGTCGTAGATCCCGGAAAGGTTGCTGCAATGACAGATGCAGTTGCCGCGAACCGGAGTGAAGTACTCCACCGCCCAGGTGCCGTCGTCAGTCAACATGAACGAGAAGCTGCTGGCAGGTATCCCGCGGCGGAGACACTCTCCCTCGATCTCACAGACGGAAGCGCGCATTGCCTCGTCAAGCTGAGATAGGTTCATGGCCGGCCTCCTGGAAAAACAATCAGCCGCCGGCGGATCTCTCCACCGGCGGCCGGTTGCACAAAAGCCCCGGATGACAGACTCACGTCCCGGCCAAGGGAGCGAGCAAGCACCTTCGGGGCTATTTGTTGGAATTGG
>Ga0265595_1002142_pt1 | contig 13889 bp, 19 predicted proteins | sample saktaG_15_FD_190148 | JGI IMG/M metagenome (GOLD analysis project Ga0265595, IMG submission 190148) | Saline water microbial communities from Sakinaw Lake, British Columbia, Canada - sak_2013_06_06_50m | ecosystem: Environmental > Aquatic > Non-marine Saline and Alkaline > Saline ... | reverse complement strand
CCTACCACAAGCGAGGGCGAGACCTGAAGTACCTGCTGGACAATATCGAACCCTGAGGGGGCAACCCCTCATTCTCACGCACCCCATTCCCCAACTGTCCATTTGCAGCTTTCGATTTCTCTGGGCCGCGCCTGCCTTCCTTGTCTTGTTTCCGTGTTCTGGTAAACTGTGTAGTGAGCATTGGCGACGGCGCACCAGCAAAGATGATCAGGAAGGTAGTGAGCCGCAGGAGCCTCGTCGGCTTCTCGGAAGTGCGGACGAACCTCATCTACTGGCGTTCGTGGGATCCGGCAGAGCGGATTGCCGCAGTCGAGCATCTGCGGAGGACGCACGTTGGAGGTTCAGCAAGACTTCAGAGAACTGTTCGCATCATTCAACGCCCACAAAGTTGAGTACGTCGTGGTCGGGGCATATGCCCTGGCTTTCCACGGCGCTCCGCGGTTCACCGGTTACATGGACATCCTGGTCCGGCCCGGAGTTCGGAACGCCCGACGTGTCGTCGCCGCGCTTGCCGAGTTCGGATTCGCCTCGCTCGGCTTGACGGTCGAGGACTTCACGAAAACCGGCAGGGTCGTGCAATTGGGCGTGGCCCCGGTGCGTATCGACCTCGTTACTTCACTTACGGGCGTATCGTGGAAAGACGCGGCGGCCGGATGCAGACCCGGCAAATACGGCGACCTGCGGGTACGCTACCTCGGGGAAAGGGAGTTCATCCGCAACAAACGCGCCATCGGTCGCCAGAAGGACCTGGCCGACATCGAGGCCATCGGCCACTGAGCCTGCCGCACCGCCACTCACAGACGAAATAACCGCCAAGTCCGCCAAGATCGCCAAGGCCGGCTTCCTCTTCTGCAAGCTGCAACCTGCAAACCGGCGCCGAGTCGCCCTGCTCGTTCCGGAGCCTGCCCTGAGCTTCGCCGAAGGGGTCGCGAAGCGTCAAGAAGTCGACGGGTCTCTCCGTTCTGACACTTACTAACTGCTAACTGTTCTCTGCTAACTCGCGTGCGCCGTGAACGTGCTCGCTTGCCTCTCGTAACTCGCAACTCGTAACCCGCAACTTGACTATCCAGTCCGTTCCTCCATAATGTCGCGTGGATTCGGAACTCTGCCGATAAAGAGAACCAAGCCATATCTATGAAGCGTGACGAAGAACGCAAGCGGGACTGGCAGGAGGAAGTCTGGCGAGTCAAAGAGGAACTGGCGGCTGAGGCGAAACGGATGGGCATACGGGAATACCTGGCTTTCGTCGAGAAAGAAGCAGACAGGATCCTCGGAGCCCGGACCAAGTCAGCTCTCTTTCTGGCACGCGACAAGCGGCACCAGTAACCGACGATTCCTGTAGACATCGAGGGTTCCGCCCATCTTACATCTCTCATCTAACATCTGACTTCTTACATCGTCCGCCAGACATCTCTCATCTTACATCTCACTTCTCCGCCGTCCGCTCCGTCCCGCCCTCCGACACCTCCTAACTGCTAACTGCTCACTCGCGGCCCTTGGCCGCGTCTGCCCTCTGACATCTCACATCTAACATCTCGCTTCCGCTGCGACACTCGTCCGCCCGTGCGTCGGCTTGACTTCAGGCTGGCAGGCAATATCCTGACCCATGGTCGAAGCAGACTCCAAACCGCAACCCGGCACGACGAACAAGGCCGGGTATCTGATTCCGGTCGAGCGGATAGACAACGCGATACTGGAGATTCGCGGGCGCAAGGTGATGCTCAGTCACGACTTGGCGTCGCTCTACGGTGTCAGCACACGCCGTTTGAACGAACAGGTCAAGCGCAATGCCAGCCGTTTTCCGCCCGACTTTATGTTCCAGCTTACATGGGAGGAAGCACAGGCTTCAAGGTCACAATCTGTGACCTTGGACGAAGCCGGTCTAAGGTCGCAATTTGCGACCTTAAAGCGCGGCAAGCATCACAAATACCGTCCCTACGCGTTCACCGAGCACGGGGCCGTTATGGCAGCGACCATACTCAACACGCCGCGAGCCGTCGAAGTAAGTGTCTTCGTGGTCCGCGCCTTCGTGCGGCTCAGCCGGGCTGCAGCGGACCAGCGCCGGTTCGGGCTCAGACTTGCGGAGTTGGAGTCCAAACTCGCCTCGCACGACAAGAACTTCCAGGTGGTCTTCGACGCCCTGCGCAAACTCATGCAGCCGCCGGAACCAAAGAAGCGCCGAATCGGCTTCGCCACCGACCCGGACGACAACATCATCGCGCACGACCGACCGGCCCGCCAGCACCGCAAACGCTGACCGTCATCCCGCCGCTCGCATACGAAATAGCCGCCAGGTCCGCCAAGAACGCCAAGGTTCCGAGTTCCGCACTTCTGACTTGGCCTCGGCGGCCCCTGTCGGACAGCGTGGCCGCACGCCCGTCACCCGCCCCGCGCGGACTGGCTGTACCTACCTCGCTCTGAAGAATCGAACTTCCCGCACCTGGTCCCGCTTGAGTTCCCACAATGTAGCTTGGATACACTTGCTCGCCCGCGGGTGAGCGATTCCTCGCGCCTTGTCGGCCCAGTCAAGGTCGAAGATGCGATTCCAACTCTCCGCAATCCTCCGATGCAAAGCTCGATCCCGCAGAGGTTTGGTCCGGTAGAACGACAGACCTCGTCGCGACAGTTCAGCCTCGAAGTCATCCGCGTCCCTCAACGACTTCGGGAGATACCAGTAGTTCAGCACATAGTGCCACAACTCAAAGTCAGAGAGCAATACGAGCCGGTCGTTGACCTCGAACTCTATGCGCACGCATCTCTCGTCCTTCGGCATGTACCCACAGGACCGCAGGTCGGGTTTCCTGCATGTCGTTCCACTCCACTTACCACGCCCAGAGCGGTAGCGCCCTCTTTGACGGACGACATCCGAGGCGTTCCTCCATCTTCCCGGCCAACCACTCGTAGGCCGGTCGATGTGCCCTGCGAACTCGCCGAGCATCCGCTCGCAGAACGCCGACCTCTTGTATCTTCGACCACGCGCAAGCCGGTTGAACCGTCCAGAGGGTCAGTGCTTCTACGGGCATCATGGAGTCAGCATAGCAGGATGGCGCAGGGCATCAAGTGCGCGGCGTCGAGATCATGGTCATTGACTGCAAACTGCAAACCGACGCCGAGTGGCCCTGAGTCTGACGAGAGGGTCTCTCATATCCGGGAACTGCTAACTCGCGGCCCTTGGCCGCGTCCGCCATCTCACATCTCTCATCTTACATCTCACTTCTCCGCCGTCCGCTCCACCACTCGACCCCTCGATCCCTCGGTTCCTTTATCCCTTGTTCCCTTTCCTCTTCTGCAAACTGCTACCTGCTAACTGCTAACTCGTGGGCTCTCGCCCGCGCGCTTTCCTTGACAGCCGTTTCGAACCCGGCGATACTATGTTCAGGATGAATGCCATGAAAGCCGACGACAACAGACTCATTGTTTCCGACCCGAGCATCATGATGGGCAAGCCGGTCATTGCCGGTACGCGCATCACGGTTGAGCTGATACTTGAGAAGCTCGCCGCGGGCGAAACAGCCGAAGAAATCCTGGCGGCCCACCCGCGACTGACCGCTGACGCCATCAGGGCAGCCCTTGCCTTTGCCGCCGCCGCGTTGCGTGCCGACGTTGTCTATCCGCTGACTCCGGCCGTCTCTTGAAGCTCCTCGCCGACGAAAACGTAGACCGGCCGATCGTCGTTCGCCTGCGGGCCGACGGCCACACGGTTATCTACGTTCTGGAGCTTGCGCCCAGCATCCCGGACACCGAGGTTGCCAGCTTTGCCGCAAGAGAATCCGCGCTGCTCCTGACCGCGGACAAGGACTTTGGCGAGCTCATGTTCCGCCAGCGCCGGGTCACGCAAGGCGTCGTGCTGATTCGCCTGTCCGGGCTCACGGCTGAACTCAAAGCCGCGCTCGTCGCGTCCGCGCTCCGGGAGCACGCAGCCGAGCTTCCGGGCAACTTCGCGGTCATCACACCCGGCGGCGTTCGGATAAGAAAACGGGCCGTCCCGTAGCCCGCCGCTCGCAAACGAACTAACCGCCAAGTTCGCCAAGAACGCCAAGGCTCCGAGTCCCGCACTTCTGACTTCGCCATTCTGACATCTCTCATCTTACAGCTCTCATCTCACTTCTCCGCCGTCCGCGTCTGCTTGACTCGGCCGCCCGCTGCCGCTGACCTACATAGAACCATTGGAGTGAAGCAATGATTCTGTACGTTGTTGAAGCCACGTACGAACGTGACTATATCGTCCGCCTCAAGTTCAACGATGGGGCAGAGGGATTTGTCGACCTTGCGGACGAACTCTACGGCGAGATGTTTGCCCCGCTGAAAGACAGGGCGAAGTTTGCCACGTTCAGGCTGGACCCGGAACTCGGGACGATTGTCTGGGACAACGGCGCCGACCTGGCGCCGGAATTCCTGCACGACCGCCTGCTCGTGCCGGCCGACACTTCGGCTGCCTTCGTCGCCAGCGACAAACCCAAATCCGGCGACTGACCCAGTCCGCCAACCGCGCCATCGTTGGCCACGGAGGCCCCCGTCCGACGGTGCACCGCATCCGCGTTAATTACTCATCGCCTGTCGCTCATCGTTCTCTCGGAAGCTCCTCGGAAAGCTCGCCGGAAACCTCGTCCGAAAGCTCTCAAGAAAGCTCCTTCAAGAGCTTATTCGAAAGCTCAGGTCAGAGCTTCGTCCATCGCTTAGGCCAAAGCTCCCCGCATCGCTTCGCACATCGCTCAGTTCGAAGCTCTGTCGAAAGCTCGCGTCAAAGCTGTTCTGAAAGCTGAGTTCAAAGCTCCCTTCAGGGCCTCTTCCAAGGCCTCTTCCAGACCTAACTCGATGGCTCCTTGCTGTACTGCTCCCTATGTGGGGTATTGAGTTGCGCCTCCCGCGCCTAACTCATTGGCCAGCAAATAGATAAGCCCGAAAGTCGGCCCGGCAGCCATTAACCTATATAGGTTAAAACCGGAAGTGCCGCCACCCGCGCCTCCAAGCCGGGCACTTCTGGCTTCGCTATTCTGACATCTGCCTTCCGTCTTCGTCCGGTTCCCCGTCCTGCCCTTCCGACCCCTACTAACTGCTACCTGCTAACTGCTAACTCGCGGGCTCTCGCCCGCGCCCGCCGTCCGCCCCGCCACCCTACCCCTTCTCCGTCGCGCCACTGGAGTGTCCCCAGTTTGACCGCCGGCGGGAAGCCGGTAGAATGAGGACGTATGGCTGTTACTAGGAATCGGTTCATTGTGGACGAGAACGGGAAGCGGGTCTCGGTCGTTCTTCCGGTCGACGACTACGAAGAGCTGCTTGAAGACCTGCACGACCTCGCGGTCGTGGCGGAGCGTCGCCACGAACCCGTCGCCTCACACGTCGCGCTCAAGAAGAGGCTGAAGGCCGGTGGCCTCCTGCCGCATTGAATGGAAGCGCTCGGCCGAGCGCGTGTACCGAATCCGGGGCTGCAAGCCAGTGGGAGCAAAGAGACATGAAGGACTCAGATAACAGGTCAGGCAGCGGCGGGCAGATTGAAATACCGGGGTTTGGCAGTTCCCGAGCTAAGAAGGGCCAACCAAAGGAAGACGCACCCGCAGTGAAGCCGGAGATACCGCCGACAATTGAAGAATGGGTCGAGCTCTACGCCGCCGCGGCCGTGCTCAAAGGCATCGCGCCGTGGCAGTGGCTGTGGGATAGCGAAGTGTTCGGGGTCAAGGACCCGGAAACGGGCGTAATCGGATACTGCTCGGTGATGGGCCGGCTGGGCGAGCACCTTGCGCTTGGCGTCTACCTGGGCGCGACCGGCCTGGCCGGGTTGGATGCCCTCCGCGTAACGAAGAAGCCCGACATCATCGAGTTCCTGTGCAGCCAAAACATGCTCAAGGTGTCGTTCGAGAACCGGGCCGAACTCAGGCCCGAGGACCTGAAGGTGATAAAGCAGTTTGGGTTTGTCTACCGCGGCCGGCAGGCCTGGCCGCTCTTCCGCAGCTTGCGGCCGGGATACATGCCGTGGTTCCTGACCGGCAGTGAAGCGCGCTTCCTCGCCACGGCCATCAGGCAGGCATTGGACGTGGCGATGCGATTCAAGGACGAGCCGGGCCTGCTTACGGCTCCGCGGCCGGGGACGCACCTTGTCCGCGTGGCCGAAGCCGGTGCGGGCGAACCGGAATGGCGCGACCAGTGGATAGAGGCCGTCCCGCTCGCCGACGAAGACGCCGTGGCCGGGCTGCTCGCCGACGTTCCGCCTGAGCCTGAGCTGCTCGCCCGCGCCGGCGCGCGGACCAGGCAGCGGTCGGGCACGTGGGAAGTGGACGTCAGGCCGATGCCCGCGCCCATCGCTCCGCCTGGTGAGCGACCGTACATACCGCTGCAGATTCTCATTGCCGACCACGACTCCGGTGTCATATTCGACACCGACATCCGGGCGCAAACCGGTCACGTGACCGCATTCCGCGAGCACTTCATCAAGGTGCTGGACAAGCTGGCCCAGGTGCCGGAGCGGATACTGCTTACGAACCACCGGACCGAGGTCGTCCTCGAGCCGATCACGGAGGCACTCGGAATCGCGGTTGAGCGAGTACGAAAGCTGGTCGAAATCGAGCAACTCTACCGGTCACTTGAGAAGTACCTCCACAGCGGCCCCCGCCGCTGACTGGGCTCCGCGCTCTCGCCTCACGCTTTTCTCCTCTGGCCTCGTTTCCGTCCTTCATTCTGCATTTTGATATTTGCATTCTGCACTTTGACTTGGCGACCGCAGGTCGCAGCCGCCCCTCGATTCCTCTCCTTGCACTTGAATCCTTGACCCCTGGACCCCTCGCGGCGCTCCGCGCCCGCGTCTGCCTTCCGCTCTCCGAATTCGTTGCCCCGTTTTGCCTTTTGGCTTTTGCCTTTTGACCTTTGACTTGCAGTCCTCTGCGTATGCTACTTCTATAGTGTTGACTTCTGAGCTGTCTCGTGGCATGATCCCGGCGTGCCTATACGCAAAGGAGAATGCATGCATGGAACCGTGGTCGTGGAGTCCCTGTATCATAGAGAGCAGTTTGATGACTGGCTCGGCGGAGGAGAGTTGCGGGTCGGTTCCACGACCTGCCGGTGGAGCGCCTACAACAGCATGAATGGTTTCGGCTGGGACATAGAACCCGTTGCCGAGGAACACGGTTGGTGTGACCTATCTGAGGAAGAAGCCCAAAGAGCGATCGCCGCCATCGAGCGCGTCCTGCGGACGCACAGGTACGAATACTCCGTCTGAGCCAATGCGCCAGACTCAGCTTTCAGTGGACGAAAGAAGAACAACCGTGAGCACACCTGAACGAGCCTTCATCTTCCTTACATTCGAGGGGTACACGTATCAGCCCGGTTCCGAGTCCGCCATGCCGGACGTTGAGAACGTCCAGATGCTCGGAATCGCCTCCGGCCCACACGCCTCGGCCGCGTTCGAACGTCTGGCCGAAGAGAACCCGTGGCTGCGCGACACGACGTTCGACGAGGTCTACTGCTACGAACTTGCCCGTGGCTTCGCGGCCAGTCGGGCCGAGTTCAGCCTGGATGCTGCATACCAACGTCAGGGGGCGCAGACGTGATGCGGGTAGCCTTGGAACCCATCGTCACAACCGACTTCTACCACCTGGAGGAGTGGCGGCTGGCGCGCAGCGCGGCGCGCAGGAACTGCACCAGCATCTACTCGTGGAAGACAACGGGGCGGGCCAACTGGCTCGAACGCGGATACTCCTGCGTGGACTGCCTCGGTTTTGTCGAACTCCCACAGGGACTGCCGGACCAAATCCCGATGCCCGATGACGGGGCTAGGGTGACTGCGGACCTCCTTTCGCGCTTAGCTTGACTGTTCGCGTTCTCGGCCTAGATTTGACCGTGGCCGAGACACAGGTTCGAGGGCTGGCCGGAACGGAGGCCCGATGAAGACGCAGATCGACGCCGTAGCTGAGGCAATGAGGCGCAATGGCGGGTTCGCTACGTTGCGATACCTCTATGAGCACGCTCTGGAGATAGAGGACGTGAAGTGGAAGACCAAGACACCGTTTGCGTCCATGCGGCGCATAGTGCAGCAGTCCGACTTGTTCTTCAAGGTCAAACCCGGCCTCTGGGCTCTAAGCGATTACCGCGACCGCTTGCCGCTGGACATCAAGGAGATGATCAAGGACCCGGAAGGCAAGAGCGCACAGGGCGCAGAACTGTCTCATTCCTATTACCAGGGACTTGCGCTGGAACTCGGCCACCTCAAGGGGCTCCAGACCTACGTTCCCGCTCAGGACGGAAACCGACTCTGTGCCGGTCGCCCATTGAGGGAAATCGCCGACACGACGAGCATCCCGGCATTCACGTACGACCGCGTCCTGCGCTCCGTCCGGATGATCGATGCGATATGGTTCAACTCGCGCGGGTTCCCCGATAGCGTCATCGAGATCGAACATACCACGGATTTCCGGGGAGCGTTCGAGAAGTTCTCGGAGTTGATCGATTTCCGTGTCGCCATGATAGCAGTTGGTCACGCCGCCCGCCAACGCCAGTTCGAAGACGTCCTCGGGCGAACTGTGTACGAGCCAATCAGAAACCGAGTGCGTTTCATGGACTACGAGTACCTGGCCAAGCTGCACTCAAGCACACTGATTCTTGCGGAAGCCGAGAAGAACGCCTGAACCGACACGATGAGCTACTCGCCACGCTCCGCCCCATAACTGGTCACTGGAACTTGGCAACTGATACCTACGCGGCTCCGGCCACCTCCGTGCACTGGACCCCTGGAATCCTTGAATCCTGGACACCTCTTTCCTTCTCTCTTTCTTTCCCTTGACACCCCCCACCTCGAATCTTAGAATCCTGCCCGTGACCGGGTCAGTTCCTGGCAGGATGGGTAGGACGAGACGCACGTCCGTCAGTCGTTCTCGGCGTCCTGTCTACTGCCTGCTGTCCACTGCCCACCACCTTCCACCGGATTCCTGGAATCCTCGACCCCTAGATTCCTTTTTTCTGTTGACCGAGCTGGGTCGAACCTTGACGCACTTCCGACGGGAAGTCGTGGAGTGTCCGTCTCTATCCCAGATGAGCAGCATGTCTCCGAAATTCACTGTTCCGAAACTCCGCCACCTGAGAGCTGGTGAGTCTACGGCATGGGTAGTCTCTCGGAAGGGCCGTGCAGGGTGAGTACCACAGCGCGTACGCTTTCTGACTTCGCCACCATCTGGGAATCAGCACAGAATCTTGAGCAGTTTGCGTGGATGCTGCGGAACGTTTCTATCCCAAGGCCACTAGCACTATATATGTGCCCGCTGTTTCAGTCCGGCTACGTCGTCTCTATGCCCGAAGTCGCCGACGTAGTCCGGAAGGCCGCCGCGGTTCAAGTGAAGGAAGGACGCATGCTGGCGAAACTCGAGCTAACCAGCCATTCGCTTCCGCCGGAACGTAAGACTGGAGTAGTTGTTGTATGGCCCCAGCCCAGCGGCAGCGTCCTGCTGATCGGATTGTGTCCCACGCAAGTCTGGTATCGACAAGTGATGTCGCGTCTGGCCGAACGATCATCACCCGTTGCCAAACCGAGCTTGACGCAGCAAGCCATGTGGGATCTCCTCTCGCAACTTGACGCGAGGCTATCGGGCATGCGACTCAGGGTGAGGGCGACCTCATCCAGGCGGTGGATCCGTACGAGTTCGCGAAGGCGTGGCATTGCCGCGCGGGTCGACTGGGAGGACTTGAGCGTAGAGGAAGCGTTCCATGAGGCCGCGTCTGAGCGGAAATGGTACAACAGCATAGAGGTCGAGTTGCTGCGAAAGGTCTCCGTCGGGCCCGATGTGCCGACCGGCATCACCTCTCGCGTACATCGGCTGGGCTTTGTTCAGGCGTACACCGCATTTCCCGAGCTTTTCTCCCAACTCGCACCACTCATGACCAGCATAGCGCGTGAGAGGTACATGAGTCTGACGGGTCGCTCAAGAATGACCACTCCAGAGCACGCGCCAAGGCCCCTGCTCATTAAGTTCGATGAACCGTACTTCCGTGACAAGAAGAACAACGCACGGCTGATTGCCGCCGCCAGCGGCACTCACGGCTTCGGGCACGCCGTCATTCACGCGAATCCGCATGTCCATATGCTCCTGACTGACTACACGGACGGCTCTTCGTACGAGCTGTTTGTGCTTGAGGAATCCAGTGTGCTCGTGGTCCCCCAGATCGAGGCTAGTCCGAGCTCGCTTGACCGACTGCTAGCGGGGATTGCCGTTCGCTTCGCCGAGGGCGCTGTCGCCGACGCCGGCAACATAGATGGCAAAGCCTAGAGTCAAAGCGCTACTTGAGGGCGTCGATAACTACGTCAACACCGTTGCGACCCTGGTTGCTTTCATTCACGAGTCCACGTGGGACACGAAGCGAGGGGATAAGCTAGCCGATGCTCGGTATGCCATCGGAAGAAGAATGACGACGTCGGCCGCCAACAGGATTAGCCCAGCATCAACAGTCACGCCAGACGCAGTTGTACAGCGGTCGCCGGCTTATGGTCTTGTATGCGAGGTCAAGACCAACATCGCTGTCCCGGCCGATGGGGTGATTCCCAAGCATCGGCGCGAGGACATCCGTAAGCAAGTCCTGACGTATGATGACCCACTTGTCGGCTGGTTCACTCGGATGGGCGGCGTCAGCCGACAGGACGTTGTGCTCATCTGCGACATCAACCGGGCTCAGGTCCTGAAGGACCTTCTGGATCAACTTGCGCAGACTGACGGGCTGCGGTCCGAGGTCGTCATCGTTGCCACAGTCCGGCGATCCCAAGTGTCCGAGAGCGTGTTCATGATGGAGTTCAGAGGCTCCGTGGCAGATCACGAATGGGACGCGAAGCTTCGTAGAGGAATCACGGTCGGATCTGACTACACGCTGGCCTCCAAGCTGGGCCAGCTGCGCTTCTGTGATGCGCCACCCGACTCACCCTTGCATACGATGCTCATACTGTGGGACCATGTCTTCATGCTCCTGCTCAGGGACCGGATGAGGGGTGGTCCCGCTGGGGGACTTGGCATCGACATACCTGTTAACGTGGCTGAGCTAACCAAACTGGTGCAAAGCTTCTACGGCTGCGAGGCCAAAGACGAGCGAGACACGGCCATGCCGGACGAAGCTTGGATTCGCGACGCGCTGGAGATGTTCGTCAACATCGGGAAGGCAGAAAAGACCGGCAGCGACACCTACAGCATACACTACTGTGCTATCAGGCGTGAGCTAGCGGCGTACTTCGCCACTAGAATCGCGGATTGGGAACGGAAAGATCGTGCCCGAGTGGGCCATGGACATCCGAAACAGACCGGCATGTTCGACCAGCCCCCGGACCACAAGGAACGGCGACCGCTGTGATAACCGGTGGCGCCGACCTGAATCGATCATTCGTAAGCGCATCTCGGCCCGCCCATTTGACACGCCCGCCCGCGAGTTCCGGAATCCACCAATGATGGAGACTGAGTTTTTCCCGGCATTGACGGAGGCTCGAGACACGGGAAATGTTCCTCTTTTCCCGAGGAATGAATAGACAAGCCCCATTAGCGCTCGACCGGATACTCGCGTTGGGCGGGAAGGCATCCCGATATACCGAAGCTGAGCTTGCCCGGGTTGTCGGCGTGACGCGTGAACGCATCCGTCAACTGAAGGTCCATCTGCCCCACAAGCCAGTCAACACGAGGCAGGGCCGTGTAACCGGCTACGGCCTCAGGGCGGAGCGTGCGTTCTGCTCAGCGATGCGCTCGGGCATCGACAGGCTCGTCGCACTGATTGACGCGCGTGGTGATGACGAGTGCTGGTCTTGGTTGGGCCACAAGTCCGACGGCTACGGGGTTCTCGGCCCTGGCAGCCGATATGTCCACCGGCTGATATACGAACGTGAGCATGGGCCGATCCCCAGGGGAATGATGGTCGTCCACAAGCTCGCCGGTCGTCCGTGCTGCAACCCGCGGCACTTGGTACTGATGACGGGACGCGAGAGAACGTGGCGAGCCCTCCGAGACGGGACTCGGGTCCGTGTGTCGGATGAGCTTCGCGAGTTGACCCCGGCCAAGGTGCGGGCGATTCGACGCGCCTACGCGAAACTGCCGAAGACGAAAGCGTATCGGCGCGGTCAGACGTTCGAGCGGGTTCCCTTCGGATGCACCAAAGCGCTGGCCGAGCGGTTCGGGATAAAGAACAGAAAGCTGCTCGTCCACATAGCGACCGGGAGGTCCGGCTCCTGGATCTTGTCGGGGAATCCCTGATTCAGGGGAACCAGGGACTGCCACCTGATTCTGCCTGCCCGCTTGACACGCCCGCCCGCGAGTCCGGGGATGCAGACGGGAGTCAGTAAAGCGCTGTGGATCGTTGAGGACTTGGCGCGATTAGTGGAATGATGGCCGCACAAAACCCGCACAAAACCCGAACTTGACAAGTTGGGGAATCCGAGTATTCTGGGAGCGTAGATATTCATCCCCAGAATCGCAGGAATGCGAAACTGGCCACCGCCATCTCACGGGGTGGCGGCTTTTCTTATGATTCCTAATCGCACATCATTCCTCGTTGACGGTTTCAACCTGTACCATTCCGTGGTCGAGGCCAGCGATGCTTTGGGCGTGCCGGTAAAATGGTTGAACATCCGTGCCCTATGTGAGTCGTTCCTCTCAGCATTCGGACCGGATAATGTCCCCGGAGAGTTCTACTACTTCTCGGCCTTCGCCTACCACAAAACGCAGCGCGACCCCATGGTTGTCGCTCGCCATCAGGCGTTCATAGATTGTTTGCGTAACACTGGCATTGACGTCCAAATGGCGAAGTTCAAGCGCAAGGAAATCTGGTGCAACGGCTGTCAACGAAAGTACCCTCACCACGAGGAGAAGGAAACGGACGTTGCGTTGGCAGTCAAACTGATCGATGTGTTTGACGCTGACAGATGCGACACCGCAGTCCTGATGACCGGCGATACGGATATTGCGCCGGCTGTTAGGTATGTGACGCAGCGCTATCCAGCAAAGCGGACATGCTTCTTGTTTCCGTACAAACGCAAGAACGTTGAACTGGCTAAGCTGGGATTTGCGTGCAGGATATCCAAGGAGCACTACCAGCATTATCAGTTCCCTGATTCTGTGACGCTGAAGGACGGGAGCCGAAGGGTGAAACCGCCTAGTTGGTGACCGCCCGCGGCTACAGCTTAGGCTTGCGCCGTCTGCCCAGGGAAGTTCCGGGGACAGTAAAGGGAAGAACCCGGGACACCTCCCAATTTCGTGCGTATTGGGCGAGAATCCGGAGCCTGTAACCGGATTCGGCGCGCGGATGGCCCTTGACGTCAGCCACGGTTCCTACGTGTTCGAGATTGGCAAGACTGCGAGGCGCGTAGGACGCGCCAGTTTCCAGTTACCAGTTGGCAGTTTGCAGTGTAGGTCGCGGCGCGGACAGGCGGCGAGAGCCGGGCGCTGGCCGAAGGCCCGCCTCGGCGCGAGAAGCGCCGCGGAGTTGCCAGTGACCAGGTGCCAGTTTCCAGTGTTCTGTCCCCAGTCCCAGGTTCCTCGTCCCTACTCGCCGGTCTCCGGTTCCTGGTTCTTGGTTCATGGTCTCGACTATCCAACCCGCTTCCTACCGCCCGATTTCCAGGTCACGCGGTTCATTATGATGAACCCCGCGCCTCCGGCGCGAGGGTTCAGTTGCCAATGACCAGTTGAGAGACCCTCTCGTCTGACTCAGGGCGGCTCAGCGCCGGTTTGCAGTGGCGGACGGCGGAAGGCGGATGGCGGGTCGCGGACTACGGTTTGCGGCGCGGGCGGGCCGAGCGTCGGTGGGCGCTCGGCGAGCTTGTGCGCCCAGCATGGGCGCTGGCTTGAGAGTGAAAGTCTCTATCACGGAGGTTGATTGCACCAACCGTTAGCCAAAGGCAAGTGCGTCACCGCGAGGTGGGGTGCGAAGGAAGCCGGAGGCAA
>Ga0265595_1002141_pt1 | contig 13897 bp, 27 predicted proteins | sample saktaG_15_FD_190148 | JGI IMG/M metagenome (GOLD analysis project Ga0265595, IMG submission 190148) | Saline water microbial communities from Sakinaw Lake, British Columbia, Canada - sak_2013_06_06_50m | ecosystem: Environmental > Aquatic > Non-marine Saline and Alkaline > Saline ... | reverse complement strand
CTGTAGCTCGTTATCCACTCTCTGCCTATGTAAAGATGATTTTGGGCAACAAAAAAGGCTCAAACCTCTCGATTTGAACCTTCAGGGCGTAAAATACCCTTCGATGTCAATAGTAATCTCTTCGTAACGTTTTTGTCAAGTGCCTCCGTTTACTCGTGGAGGAAATTTTAGAGCGCTCCCTAGGTGGAGCGTTTCTGACGCTTTTTCCAAAACTGATAACTTCCCTTTCGTCGCCAGCCTTTAATATACCTCATAACTCTATAGATACAATAATCTATCTCATCTATCCTCATGCCGTAGGTCAGCTCCATGTTCCGGTCATCCTTACCACGCAGACGCTTGTCTTTGAGCATCTGCCCTTCTTTACCGCACCGGTCTATCCTCCAAGAAATTTCAGAGGCTATCTGTACTGGTGTCTCGAAGTACGCTGGCATATGACCGTAGACTTTATGCGTTCCGTTTTTAGGTTGAGGGGTGCTGACATTCTCAGGCTGGGGGGTACTTAAACTTATCCAGTTATCAGTATATCCAGGGGGTATAATAGGCCAGTTACCTTCTTCTAAAGTAGTTAAATTCTGAATCAGCCACTCGCATTGAGCAAGATCAAATCTTATTTGGCGCGGTGAATACCATTCTGTCATATTAAAACTCCATCACCAGAGGCAATATCTCCCTGCAATCCCCATGATAGATGGTGTAGCCATTATCTCATTGGCCCCTTCGGGATCTGTTTCATAAGCTGCTCCACTTGCTCCAGATTAACCTTGAGTTCTACATGGATTCCCCTTGTATCTTCCTTTGGCCGTTTACATCGCCAGTATTTTGGCATGAGTTTTCTCAACTTCTTCTGGTCCGCCTGACTGATTACATCCCACAGAATGGTCATTTAGTCTTCCTTAACACCTTCGCATTTTATTTCCTTGCTTATTAAGTAACGCTTTCGATAATGCCTGTAAAATCTAATATTCAACTCCCCGCACCGCTTTGAGCCTTCTGTTGTGCGGATGCTATATCGCCTCACAAAGAACTCATTTATCTATCGCCATGCCCTTCTAATCATTTCCTTTTTCTCCAAGCTATTACTGCAATCGTAGCTATCCCAATAAACTTAGCTATATTTCCTATTCCCCGGCCGCAAACGTAGTAATGGTACTCAGGACTGATAACTTCCTCCATGTATTTTGTAGGTGGCTTTCTGCTACGATAGAAGGAATGCCCTATACCAACTATGAAAGCGTGTCTTTCATCTGATGTTGAAAGTATCTCTTTTAGCGTGTCTACTATTCCGCTAAACATCTTTCACCTTCTTATGTGCTTTATCCCAACACTCATCACAAACTGTAAATGTCGTACCACCTTCATTTTTGCTTCTCATTATTCCACAGTCGGCACATGGATATTTCCTCTCATCATCACTTTCTTCTTTCACCTCTGTTAGTGGCTTGACAAAATAAGTCGTATGAAAACCAAACTCATCAAACTCACATCTTTCTTCACCTTGTATTACCACGCCTTTTGAGGATTGGTCTTTAAGTAAACTGTCGGCACACTTGCGATAATGTTCCTTAGTATATTCAGTTGCCTTTAGCCAAGGGGAATAATGCCCCACTGCGTTATACATATGCTCCGCTGTCAGTTCTCTTATTTTTCCCTGTATAGTCATTTAGTCCTCCTCCTTTTTCTTGAAGAACCAAGCTACACAGCCAATAAACGGCACACATATAGCCTCGAACTCCAGCAGTGGCATCATCTGTGTTATTACATAAAATGCTGTGATTACTCCCAGAACTATCATTGACATTATTGCTAGTATTTGCCTGATTTCTTTGTTGCTCATTTACTCACCTCCTCTTATTGCTTTTAACATACTAATAGTATCTAGTTTCTCATCCTCGTAGTCTGCGATTATTTTAATTATCCTCTCCCTCTCTGCCTTCTTGCCTGTAAAATCTTCCCATCTCTTTATAATCACGTCACAATAATGTTTATCAATCTCCATCATGTAGCACTTTCTATCTAGCTTTTCGCAGGCTATTAGTGTTGAACCTGAGCCTCCGAAGAGGTCAAGGATTATATTACCTGCATCTAATTCCTTAATAGCCCATAAAGCCAATGCGATAGGCTTTTGCGTTGGATGGACTCTGCGCTGTCCGTGTTCAGATGCCTTGATTAACCCCTTCCATAGATGACGGAATATCCTAACTGAATTGAACCGACTTTTACACCATGCTAATTCGCAATCGCTTTGGGTATCTCGCTCAATGTCATTTTCTCGTTTATCCCAGACTAACCAGTTTGATGATGGAGGCAACTCATTTGCATAATAATTAGCTCCCCACCACACCTGCACAGGGATGGATACACATAAGGCGAAGGCATCCACTGCATATTTGGTTGTGTCATCTGTGAAATCTTGTAGCTTGTTTCCTTTTGTGATACCATGCCGCTTACTTCTATCACCTTTTACATCTATCCCATAAGGTGGGTCAGTAAATACCATGTCTGCCTTCTCTCCGCCCATCAACCTCTCAACATCTTCCTTCTTGGTAGCATCACCGCACAATAATCTATGATTACCCAGTATCCATAAATCACCAGACTTACATACAGTCTCAACATCTTCAGGGATAGCATCGTCATCAGTCAGCCCTTCATTGTCCTCATGAAACTGAGTCATTAATTCCTCTATCTCATCGACATTGAACCCTGTTAAATCCATATCAACAGAGCCATCATCTAACTCTTGGAGTAAGTCCTTCAATGTAGGTAAATCCCAGTCAGCTAGTAATGCCGATTGGTTGTCCATCAATCCGTATGCTTTGGCTACGTCTTTGTCATCATCTACCTTAACAACTGCTATCTGAGTCCAGCCTAACGACTTGGCAGCCTCCCACATTCCATTTCCAGCTTCTATAAATCCAGTATTGGAATTAACAACTATCGGCTTTCGCTGACCGTATGCCTCTAGCGATTTCTTGATAGTGTCTATATTCCTAGACGGATGTTGTCTTGCGTTTCGTGGGTCTGGCTTGACTGATTTTATATCAATTAGTAGTGGCTTTAACGCCTCGATTATCTTCACTCATCTCCATACACAAAAAAGGACCAGACTGTTACATCCGACCCTAGCTCATGCGTGTATCTATGATTTAATATACTTGTACGAACAGATTTTGTCAAGTATTGCTTTTTACGTTAAGCAATTTTGTTTCCACGAAACTAATCATGTACGTCTACCTCTCCGCCAGCTCTGCCGTATTCCTTACCATGCCATACATGAGTGGGCGGCGGCGACCAATCCTCTATAGCATAGATATCGCCGTTGTCGCTCTCAACGATCGTTACATCATGCCCAATGTGCTTTTTTATTTCCTCGTATTCTGCCATCATCTAACTCCTTAACTCCCAGAGTGCCCTTTAGTTTCTATATATTTTACAAAGCACTTCTCCATCATTGCTAAGCAGGGATAAGGTGGGCCCTTCTCAATTGGTTGCATATCTATAACTGAACTAGCATATAGGGCATTATCTTCATCTATGTCTAAAGCAAAATCATGTATTATAAAACCCTTTCTAGCATATATTCTAGTTACCCTGTTGTCGCCATCATCTGCAATTATTTCTAGCCTCATACTATCATCCCCTTGTTAGCGTTCTCTGAATACCTGGTCCGATGCCATAGGTCAACGTGTACTTGATTTCGCCGTATCTCCCTGAGTAGTGATTGCCTTAATGTGTATTGATAATAATTCATTTATTGCCTCCTGTTTTACAATATCTATTGCTTGCTGAAGCCCTTTTAATTGGCTGTTAAAAGCCATCTCCGCTTGCCTGTCTTTTGGCTCAAGTATACATTGCCTTTCTTTTTCTTCTGTTATTTGCTTTCTAGCTTCTACTATCGCAGTTAGTATCCTCTCCCTCTCTGCCTTCTTGCCAGCCTCTACCTGAGATTGGATGTAGGTTGCTAGTTTGGGAGAGTGTAATTGGTCCCACACTATTGTTTGTAAGCCACATAATATGCAGTCACCATGTATGCTCCGTTTATAAAGGCTCAACATTTCATCGTCAGGCAATATGCACTCTTTTATCAGCTTTGGCGGCTTGAGTTTAGACTGGATATAGCCCCTGCACTTCTCTAGTTGGGCTTTTGCTACTGCCTCTTCCTCCTGTTCATCGGTGATAGTTGCTATATCTACTCCAGAATTAGCTACAACATTGTACAGATTATTCAAGGCGTCAAAGGTTTCCTGTTTACTCAGCAAGCAATCTTCCAACTCTTTAGGTGCTTCCATTATCTGCCTCCTTCTGGTCTTGGAAATATCTTTCTATATTCGTCATTGGCTAGTTTCCACTTCAATAGATTAGCAGAGTCACGCTTAAAATCAGGGAACGAAGGAAACCCATATGCTTTATGTTTAAAAGCGTTACACTGCATTTCACCGTCATCACCATATAAACACATATTCTCACAACCATGATGATTCCAAAGCAAAGCTCTCCATTCATTCTCCTCCTGTTTTAATTTCTCTCTCCAGTCTAGGGCAAATAGTTTCTTCACTTCTTTTCTGAAATCCATCATGCCAAGGTACATTTCCTTCATGCCAGCCTTAACCTGTGCCTCACAATGTTTCATAGCTTCGTTGTAACCCAAAGTGTATGATATGCCTTTTATCTCGTCTTCTGTCATGCTACCTCCAATGCTGTAATAATCCCAGTCCGACTCCAAGCCCTGCTAACATGAATACCCCAATTATTAGTAGTTCTAGTTCTATTGGCATGTTGCCTCCTTTTAAGTCACTCCGAGCGTAGCCTTCAATAACTGTATAGCCAGTAAATGCTTTGCCTCTACGCTATGCTCCCTAGTTCGTAGTACAGATATGGTTTCGATAAGCCTCGCCTGCTCCTTTTTAAGTTCCTCATTCTCTTGTACTAACTCCGCCTTGGTTAAATATATTCTGCTCATCTATACCTCCCTTTTAATCCCTTGGGTCGCTTACGCTGTCAGGATGTTGATATTGTTCTGCAGGGCTTTCACTTAGTAAATAGTAGTCCTTCCTCAATTCCCTTTCCTCTTTCACCAGATTCAATGCTTCTATCGCAAGCTGGAGAGCTTTTTGCCTATATGTCTGGTTGCTGAAGGTACTCCCCATGATGCTATTCAAACAGTCTATCGCTTCTGGTATATTCATTTTTTACCTCCTGTTTTATTAGGATATGGGTATATTTCGGCATCTAGTGGATAAACCTCATCAACATCATGGTAGCCTTTGAGCCCTGTTAGGGGCTTCCTCTCTCTTTTTGGTGCTTCCACCTCATACTCCTGTTTAGCTTGCTTATACCCCTCAGACATCATTCTAGCCTTCTCTGCCTCTATGTAGGCTTTGAGCTTGGGTGACTGAAGTTGGTCTACTACCGCTTTTTCCATAGTATCTTTGGCACATTCAGCCTCGTTATATATTTTCTCTAGCTCCTCTAGTGAAAGTAAGCAGCCCATTAACTCTTTAGGTGCTTCCCTTGCTATCTTCTTTTTGTCCACCACTGATATAATTCCTCTCCTGTTTCAAATCTGTACTTTACTGGCTTGCCCTTCTTTGTCTTATACCCTCTAGCCTTTCTATCCTCTGCTATATGATTACAAGCTAGTTTCCATAGCTTTACTATTTCAGGAAAGTATTCTTCTTCACGTTTTATATCCCTAGAAAACGGACACAGAACGCAACCTAAACGCTTGAAACCTTCGTCATAGAGGTAGCAATAAGGCACATTATTTTCTCGGATATATTGCCAAATATCATACTCGGTGAAATTGGCAATCGGTCTAACTAATGTCTTTTTACCATCATGTGAAAGTTCTATATCAGGTTGGCTTGCCCTATTACTGCTTTCTGCTCTGCGATTCCCCAACACTACCATTCTCCCATTACCACCTGCCTCTTTAATAACCTGACAACACCATCTGGCTTGTCGCATTGGCAAACATCTCTCTCTTACCATCTTCCACCACCCTCTAGCATGGTAATCCCATTGGGTGTCGGGGTGATGTTCTTTTAGAAAACTCCATATCTGTGGTGGGTCAATTGGCGATACGCAATAATGAGCGTCGAACTTACAACCTGACTTAATCAATATATCTCTGACTACACAACTATCTTTGCCACCACTATCTGCCAAGTAATATCCCTCTGGTGGCTCATTATCTCTGAGTAATTGGAGAGCCACCTCAACCTTATTAAGCCCTGTTTTAAGTGTAAGCTGTTCTAGTGCCATTACGTATCCTCCCAGGGCGGTTCATAATTCAGTTCCTCTATTAGTTTCTTTAGATACAACCTTACCGCAGCGTGGTCTATATGGTGTACGCCGTCTTTCTTGAGCAATAACTCCTGGTATGTGTAGAGTCCGACCTTCTCGATTATGAATACATCTTTCCTTTCTAGCCTGTCGATGTAGAAATGGCAGCCAGAGCAGAGTCCAAGAGCATTATCAGGGTCCCAGGCCGTGCCATGATGTACCCTCGATATTAGATGCGCGCAATCCAACTGCTTCCATGCCGGCGTTACGGTTCCGCTGTCGAGCTGCACATCAACCTTTGGAGTAAGGCATCGTTCGCATCCGCCAGCTCTAAGGATAGCTCGCTTCCTTATGTATTCAGAGAATAAATCATCTTCCGGGCTGCGCTTCGGTTGCTTTAATCTACTGCGTATCATGCCTCGTAGTACCTCCCTCTATCTGCTCACCTTCCGATAATCTCCAGATTTATTCAAGTAACCTTCGGTGGGGAGGGGTGCTATTCGTTTGATTATTATATATAGTACGTTAATGATACGTTTTGCCTTTTTTGGTGTTTTTCTCACGAGTGTATTACCACCGTTCAGCTTTGTTATAAAACGTAACAGTAGAATACAGGACGGATTTAACGTAACAAACGTATCAACAATAACACACACTTGACAACGAACAGATACATATAGTACAATTAATGTATAATACGAATGGAGGTTTATTATGGAAGCAAAAATCGTACACAGAACAGAATTTAACAATCTGGGAATAAGGGAACCACAACGTGGCAAATGGGTAAAATTTGTAAAGCAACTTAACCTTGATAATGCTGCAATAATAGAGTTAGATGGTAATGAAGAATACGGAATGATTAGATCGTCACTCCATAGAGCAGCACACTCACTAGGGATACCCATATCAACTAGTAGGCGTTGGCATGATGATGGTAAAACATCGTATCTAGTTGTCATGATTCAATCTCTCTAACCATAATACCTCTGTATATTCTCAAAATGTATGCCGTCCTCTCCGATGCCATAGGTGAAAGTCATATTATTCGGATTTACCTTTGGTTTTTTGGGTGTCTTCACGTATAATAATTTTAGTTTATTCTCTCCCATAGTTATATATAATACTGCTCGCTTCGCCGTGAATCCGCCTCCGTAAGCTAAATCTCTATCAATTATCTTTTTGACACCTTTGATATAGGTAATAGTCGGCGGTGGTTTCTGTAATCCTATGATTGCAACTCCGTTACGTAATTTCCTGAAGATAGCGTCTATTTCAGAGCCTACCAGATAGACTTCGCTGTTAAGGTCCAGGTAATCAATAACAGAGATATGGTCAGGGTGTATAACATCAGCAAAGTTATCATATCTTTCATAGACTGTGAACGGAGCAGGATAAGGAATATCCAAAGGGGAAAACCTTTCGTGCATCTGCTCTGGACTTGTTTCTGAATTATAGAGGTCAACTTCAAACTTATCCATATTTAACTTAATACAGTTATAGAGGTAAGCCGTTTTCCCAGCGTTCTTAGTACCAGCAACTATGATTATACTTTTAGGGTATATCTTCGCCATTTTATGTTCCTCAAACGGAAACTCTAGGGGAACTGTTTTACTCGGATCCGCTTGCTGCCATGCTATTACCGTTGCCTCAGTATCTAGTTTTCTATATTGACCTCCGCCACCATTAGCGGAGATTATCCCCTTCGATTCAATCCTGCTGAGTATAACTCTTAAATGTGTTTTACCCTCTGGACTTTCAATACCAACCTCATTCCAAATGTCACGTACATTGAATTTGCCCTTGATTAAGGCAATCCACTCCTCTACGATTGCCTGAGTTAGTTGCTGTGGCATTTAATATTGTCCTTTAGGTTTTCGTTTAGTTTGTAACTCATTGACCTTATTTCTCAGGTATGTAACTTCGCCTTGTAGTTGCTGAAGTTTATCATGATACCGCCTCGGTATCCGTCCTGGCTCCGCTACCATTGCCTGTAAATCGTTGACCTGTTCTTTAACCGCGTCAAGTTCGGTTGGTTCTTCTATATAATTCCCTTCGTCAAATGCGTTACGATAATCATATAAATAGTCCTGCTTCCCACAATTTAGACACAGGATATTATCACCAATGACTGTGGTTCTATTACTAAAACAATCGGGGCATCGCATTCTATTCAGCCTCCATTTCAGAATGCTTTAATATTTTATGGACTCTCTGCCTTGATATGTTAAATATCTCGGCAATCTCAGCCATAGATAAATCAGGTTGTTCTTTGTGGCATACTCTGATTGCTAGGTTACGTTTCTTTTTTCTCAGACTGTCCCATCTAGCCATAACAATACTCTACTACAATGCAATAAGAATGTCAACTAGAAGGGACAGGGCAATTAAGCCCTGTCCCCTACCATATTCCTAACCCTGGCCTTCCTAGGGAAGCGTTGCCACATCTTCTGATGGAATCGGTCTGAGTCTATATCACAGACATATAGCCAGAACTTGAGGTCGTCAATTTCACCTCTAAGGTATTTGGTATCCTTATCGTCGCAGGCTTGCTCAATTACTCGTAATGCCAAGACGATATAAGGCTCTGATTCCTTCTGTGCTCTTGTTCTGTGAGCCAAATGGTCTCATGGTTGCACCTTCATTATTTCTTTCTTCCAGTATTCCGTATCATTGGTGGTAAATCCTTTCCTCTGTACCCATTTACCGGTAATAAACCAGTTGCCGATAATTAGTTTTTCTTTGCCTTCCAGTAGTTTCTTTAGTTCCTTCTCAATCTGGTCATATTCTTTGGCTAGTGGATGTACTTCCTCACGCCTGGTGAGCAGTTCCATCAGGTGGTCATCATCTACAATCTCAACCTCTTTACCTATTCGGTCAGGCATACAGATGTGATTATAAGGGCAGTCAGTACAGATACGATCATCATAATCTATAGGCTCTGGTAGAGTTCCATCTGCCACATGGCGGTTTACTGACTCAGCCTTCTTTAATAACTTCTCCCCAAGTTCATAATCAAGGTCAAGCCATATCTCTTTAATTTGCCCGGTAGTCTTATTCTTGAAGAGGAATACCCCACGCTCTGAGTTATTCATTAGCAGGTATAAAGTAAGCTGTGAGAGGTACTTCCTCATGTAGTGGTATTTGTGGTGCCTTATATCTTCAATAGTGTTGATAGAATCGAATGAATAAGGTGAAGCTGACTTGATTTCCATTGGTACTGCCACGCCGTCTATCATTATTTTGCCGTCTATTGAGCCTGTTATAAGATGCTCAGGCCAGGAGAAAGGCCGTTGCTGCTCAACTACAGAAAGACCAGCTTCTCTCAAGTCTTCCATGACTACCTTTTCAAAGACATTCCCCAGGTCGAATATCATCTGTAATCGGACATCATGTAGTGTTTTCTCTTGCCATCGGGTCCTGTTCAATACAAGGTATTTCAAACACTCATGGCCTAATTCTGAGGCTCTATTTGAATTAACCGGCCATTGTTTAATCTTCTTGGTTTTGGATTCAATCACCTTCTCAACTATCATTCCTTCACCTGCTCGCTGAGAGTTTTAATGACAGTGCTGGCTTGGCCCATCGTTAAAGTCTTTAATGATGTTATAGTCTCAGGCATTTCCAGTATTCGTGAAACATTCTCATGCCGTTCAAGGTCGTCTGTAATGTTCATTTTGGTCTGTATGGCAAAGATAGCTGATAGTTGCTTATCAGATGCAAGTTCACCAGAGTTAGTTGATGCTTTAGCAATGTTCTTTGGTAGTGGCCTTGCTGGGTCCGGTGGTGGCTTTGGCTGAGTTTTATAGGCTACTTTAGTAATGTCTGATTTGGTAATATGCGCGTACTGTTCCAGTTCTTCATAGGTGATATTCCTCAGTCCAAGTAAGCGTGATATACCGTTAGCCAGAAGATTAGTATAAGCGGATTTTTTAACATCGCCCTTGTCGATTTCAGAAGGTGGCAATTCAACACGTTCCTTTCCATTCGGATAACTGTACTTCTTGAAGAATCCGTCCTTACTTGACCTGGTCCCGATTGCCTCTATTGAAGCACCGGCAAGTGAAAACTCTCCCTTGTATGTGTAGTTATAATGTCCGCCTTCCTCCTGCTCTAATATAGGCTCTCCCATTCTCCAGGATATGCCGAACATCCGGGCTATCTTCTCTAATCCACTTGATTGGCAATAAGGCTTGCCGTTCTGGTCAACCCAGTCATTACGATTCGTAAGTCTCAACGATATGTTCTTGATTTTATTCATAGCCTCTATTCGCTTCTCAGCCTGTTCAGCTAATGCGATAAGAGTATCATCTGATATTGCCGGTAATACTTCATCTTGTATTGCTAATTTTGTGTTGTCCATGTTAATAATTACTCCTTGTCGCTAGACTAGCTACCATATCAAGCCTGGTGCCTGGTATCTTTATTCCAGCCTTAACGTCATGATTGATCCTCGGTACATCAGGGATAAGGTATTCTCGTGGGAGTAAGCTCTCATCGAATATGACAGGAGTTGGGATTCTCTTGATTGAACTTGTGCCGCCGCCAGTTCGGATCGTGCGGTCAACTATTGGTGCTACTTCAGCCACTATAGGCGCCGTCTCTATAGGTAACTCCGGTAATGGTTTGCCTTCCTCTTCTGCTTTAGCTCTTGCTTCCTCTGCCAATCTCAACTCTGCTTGTCTCTTGGCCTCTGCCTCTGCGGCTATCCTGTTAGCCTCTTCCTGTAACAATCGAGCAGCCTCTTCTTCCTGGAGTTTATAATCCAATATCTGCTTATTTAGATAGTCTATTAGTTCCTTGATCCTACCCATGCCGGGCTTCCATTCAGCATCCCATGAAGTAGCCAGTCTGCGGAGTGTTGTAGAGTAGTCTGCTCGCTTCTCCTCCATCATTTTTGATAATGGTTTTAAGGTACTGGATAGCATTTCATTAGCCAGCTTCATTTCCGTTTCATTGCTGACCACCATCGCCAGGACTTGTGCTTTCAAGGCCTCTGCTTGCGTACGATATGCCATGACCTCTGTTGTTTTATCTGTTGGGATTACTAATTCTGTTGCCATATTTTCTCCTTATTTATTATTTGAACATAGCATCTATGACGTCTCTAACGCATTTCGACATAGTGGGAAAGGCTTTTACGACCTGATTCATAAACTGGACACTTGGTTTAGCTCTCCCTCGCTTGACTGCCCAATACCATTGCCTGGTACAGCCTATCTTCTCTGCCATGTCGCCATCTGCCCAACCTCTTTCCTTTTGTATCCTGCTTAGTTCCTGTATGAATTTATTCAAACTTTACCTCCATTTTATTTTGTTGTTAGTCATATCCTAGTAGTTTTCTGGCGTTCATTATTGCTTCAATAGCGTTATATCCTATAAAGTCCTCCTTCCAATACCACCCAGTAGTAGGGTAATTACCTGAGCGTTTTCGATAGTAGCAATTATTAATCTGTAATCGTTGTCATCTCATTCCCTCCTTTTAGTTATGCGTTGTTAGGATGCGCATCCCCCTTTCGTGCTATTGAATGTAAAGGATTCTAAGTTCGTTTACTATTGAGTCTGCCATATCCAAAGCGGCGTTGCAACACTTCCTTCCAACATTAATATCTTCTAGACTGTTGCAGCTTTCGTGTGGTTTATCCCAGCTCTTGAGGGCGTTGTCATAGAATTCTACCTTTTCGTTGATAACCGTTGTTACTTGGTTTAGAGTTTTATCTTCAATGTGCTGAAGGCTTTCCAGTGTTCTAATTATCCTTGTTGTTTTCTCTGCTTTGTATTTTTTCATTTCCGTTCCTCCTTATTAGTCTATAGTTATAGTGTAAACTATTATTACCATCTTGTCAAGTTTTGTTTACTATTTAGGGCAATAAAAAATAAGGGCTAGGCGGTTAAACCTAGCCCCAGCTCATCGGCCAAAGCCTTTGAGGAAGTCGTCCCATATGCCCTTTCGGGTGGCCTTGTTAAATTAGCGAGATTTTTCTACCACCAACCTATGCCATTGCCTAATGCGTAAATTGCTCCGCCTATTAGAGTCCCGATGATAGCGAATACTCCACTTTTGCCTATTGAGCCTATGGCTTTTTCTTTGAAGCTAGGATTACCAGGATTATCGTGAATTAGTGACCTGGTTTCTAATTTAATTAATCTCTGCTCATGCTTCAGTATCGAACCGTTTAGTTTATTCAAGTGCTCATTCATATCATTACAGGTCTGGGCGGTCACTACCAATAATTCACGGTCTGTCTTTGCCTCAAAGTTTATTGTCATAGCAATCTCCTTAGAATCTACGGTGCCTTTCCCTTATCTTTTGGGAGTTGTCTATCGGCCTCCCTGTCATCACCTTTAGACACAACGGTTTTCGCCTTCTTTACTGGCTGCTCCGACATTTGATTCCCCCTTTGTGGCTTCCGCTATCTTTGCGGACTCCGCCTGTTTCGTTTGGGCAATTATAAGTTCCGTCACTAATTGTTGCGCCCTGGTCATTGGAACATTCCCGCCCGTAAAGAAATGACCTGACTGCCCCCCATCAGGGTTTATTACGGTTACTTTTGTTAATGATACGTTTTCTACCTGTAACTTTAACTGAACCGCTGGCCCCTTTGGTTTACCGGTTCCCTTTGGTTTCCGTGGTGATTTATTTTCTGTCTTCATACTTACCCCCTTTTATATTTCTATAATGGCTCATCGAATATGTATAGCCTTGAATGGCTTTGAAATCTAACTAGTACATGCCATACCCGCCCGTCGTGGTGTTCTACCTTAAATGATTTTGGAAACCATGGATAATCCCTGTTTCTCATAATCGCTTCGACGGTTTCTTTATCATACCGCGGCCCTTCCTGGCCGATAATCGCCTCGATATATGGATCAACCTCGATAGTCGCCTCTATGACTGGTTCGCAAACAAACCCTACCTCGACGGGATTATCGGGAATGTTCACATCGATAATCGGTGGCAAAGCCGGAACCTCGGTCGCCATCATCCCCAATATAACCACGATGGCCGCTAGTAACAATAAACCTATAATCCCCATTGTTTTTATGCCGTTTGTCATATCATTTCCCCTTCTTAATTTAATCTTGCTTCCAGCGCTTCAACGCGCTCTATTAGTTTTTGAATAGCCATAGCATTCAGCCATGTTTCGCCGCCCAGGCTTAGCCCGTCTTGTGGAACCCCTTTAACGGGCCTATCTTTTAATAGCCCCGCGTCGTACATCTTTAGATTTTCCTTGTGGATTTCATCTACCTCTGCCGCCTCGTCCACCCGCGGGTGCGTTACCACGCTCTTTGGAAAGCTAGTTTTGTCTTTCTCCAGGCGGCCGTTTTTCCATACAGTTTTCAATTTCTTTATCGCTGCAATAGGGTCCTCTATCAGGGGCGCCGCGCATTGTTCGTCGAATGTATCGGCGTAAATATTATTGTAATAATAAGATGATGAACCGAAATTATAGGTATCATTTTTTCTGCAATATATCCCTTGGGTATAGACATATTTACTAAGCTCAATGGCCGTGGTAGCGGCAATGAATAATACGTCAACGGCCGCTGGCCCGTAGATTTCCCCCCGTGAAGTTCCACTGGAGTTTTGAAAATCTATCGCTTGTCC
>Ga0265595_1002140_pt1 | contig 13900 bp, 8 predicted proteins | sample saktaG_15_FD_190148 | JGI IMG/M metagenome (GOLD analysis project Ga0265595, IMG submission 190148) | Saline water microbial communities from Sakinaw Lake, British Columbia, Canada - sak_2013_06_06_50m | ecosystem: Environmental > Aquatic > Non-marine Saline and Alkaline > Saline ... | reverse complement strand
GCGGCGCTCGCCGGTGAGGTCGTCGAGCATGTAGGTCGCGGTACCGCTACTGCTCACTGACAGCGGCGCGCCGCCGCCGATCAGCACGTCGTTGCGCGGGTCGCGAGCGGCGAGGAGCACCTGGCTGGGCGCCAGCGCCAGGCAGCGCTCGACCAGGTCGCGCGGCAGGCGCGCAAGCGTGGTCTCGCGGTCGACGACCGCGCCGGCCTCCTCCAGCAGGTCGAGCGCCTCGGGCGTGTGGAAGGTCACGCCGACCTCCTCGAGCACGATGAACGTCTGCTCGATCAGATCGGCGCGCTCGCTCTCAGAGAGATAGGTGATCCTGGCCGTGGCCACGCTGCTCCCCTTCGTCGTTGCTTTGCCTCGAGTTGGACCGGGGACGCCCCCAGTCCTTCAGCGAGCGAATCAGGCGGCAGAGCCGCAGTGCACCCGAAGGCAGTGATGCCGGGCATTGTACCATACTGTTCATGCTGTTCATGAGATACATTCCTGAGCAATTCTGTAATGCCCCGTCGGACAGCCTCTCCCCCGACATCAGTCTGGCTCGCAACATGGTCCTGCAACCGATGGGGGAGATAGATCGTGCCCCCCCAGCGGAAGGCAGATCCTCGCTCGCGGAAGACCCATCGATTGTGCAGTCTCCCCCTCGAGAGCGAACCGGGCCGGCTTGGGAGACTGCCAGCAGGGGGGCGTGGGGTGAGCGGTCCCCCCAGGGAATCGACGGCGAAGTGCGAGCCAGCACCGCTGGTGATCGTCGCTCTCGGCGACTCCACGACCGCGGTCGATGATTGGACCGGGCAGTCAATCGAGATGTACCCGGAACTGCTGCCCGGAGCCCTCAAGGCGCACGGCATGGCGGCCACGGTCCGCAACGCCGGTATCGGCGACACCACCACGCGTGAGGCGCGGGAGCGGCTCGACCGCGACGCTCCACCGACCTCACGCGGGCGCTCGGACGCGACAGGATGCTGCCGGCCGTGGAGCCGCGCACGCGACCGGGCCGTACCGGCTGAACCGGCGGGGCTGCCGCAGCCTACGTCTGGACGGCCTGGCGGCTAGTCCGGGCCGCGCTGATCAGTGCGGTCAGTTCGCGCACGTCGTCGAGCTCGTCGCAGTGCCAGCACATCTCGATCAGCCGCACGGTCGCCTCATCGCCGATCAGACCGCGCGCCAGCCAGCGGAACTTGGCCTCCATCTTCCCTGGCGGCCAGTCGCCGTAGACCGGCGAGGGCTGCACTCCCGACCTCAAGACACGGCCGTCTCCGAGCTCGACGGTCACGTCGGCGACCTCCATGCCCTGCGGGTCGCCGGCCTCATCGAGCGCGTAGAGCCTTGTGAACTCGTCGGAGACGACGATCTCGACCTTGCTCGCCAGCGCGCGTACCGCCTCATTGCCGAGGTGGGGCTCGAGCACGTGCTCGGGCGCCACCTCGCCGTAGGCCAGGAAGCAGGCGACCGGCCAGGCGAGGTTGAACTGCGCCTCCTCGGTCGTCCCGGGCAGCCGCGCGCCGAGATCGGCCGCGTACCCGTAAACCTCAAGGACGATCCGCTCGACCCGATCAATGGGGATCGGCGTGGCGTCCATGATGGTCTTCAGCGCGTTGATGGCCGGATGCGAATAGCCGCAGCAGGAGTATTCCTTCCACATGATCCCGGTCGGCAGCAGGTAGTCGGTCCCGATGTCCCCGACCCAGCCCGCGTACTCGTCGAAGGTAAGGATGCTCGGCACGCCCGTGAAGCCGAGCTCGGCCAAGCGGGCGGACATGATCCCCGTCATGGCGCCGATCCCGATACCGTGCTTGACCATGGTGGGAGCCTCGATGTCGCGCTCCATGGGAACGTCGGGCGAGTGGTACTCGGCGATCCCGAGCGCCTGCAGCGTCTGCTCGCGAGGCAGATCCATGAGGTGAGCAGCGACGCCGGCGCAGGCCACCGAGCCCCACGAGCCGCAGGAGCGAAAGCCGCCTTCCTCCGGGCTGATCTCGCGATCGTGCATGCAGCGGCCGGTCCTGAACGCGACCTCGTAGCCGACGACCTGCGCCGACATGAACGCCGCGCCCGATGCGCGCCGGGCTTCGGCCAGCGCCAGCGCCGCCGGAAACAGCTGGGCACCCGGGTGACCGTACGTGTAGATGCCGCAGTCGTCGATGTCGGTGCCGTTGGCGGCCACTGCATTGACGAAGGCCGCCCCGGTTGGCGACGTGTCGCGACCCGTTGCCAAGACCGTCGCGCCCCGGCCGGGCCACGTCTCCGTGGCGTAGGCGTCGGCGATCTGCGCGATCTTCGTCTGTGCACCCGTGAGTGTCGCCGCCAGGTTGTCCAGCAGGCAGAAGCGCGCCTTGGCCTTCACCTCATCCGGAAGGTCTGTCCAGCGGCAACCGGTGATGAAGCCGGCGACGATCTCCGAGACTGGGCGGCTCATCGCGCGTCCTCAGCGGGGACGACGTAGCCGATCCCGTCACGGATCTCGACGGCCGTGCCGAACTGTCGCGACATCGCGTCGATACGGTCGAGGATCGCTGGCGCCATGTCGGGGCCGGCGAAGCGCGGAACGCCGCTCTCGCTGAGCGGCGTGCCGTAGCGCGGGTCGATCGGCAGCAGGCGTACGATGGGCTTGCCGTCGGAGTAGGTGAGCTTGACGAGCACGGACTCGAAGACGCGGGAATCGGCAAACCCGCTTGCGTTGAAGACCCTGTTGACGTCGGCGTCGGTGACCATCACGGCATCGCCAAGCTGGTCCGCGAACCGGGCGCGGGCGGCAGCACGGACGGAGCCGTGCAAGAACTCCCGGATGTCGGACCAGAAGAAGCTGCCAAGGCCGTAGCAGATCGGCCGGCCCTTGTAGATCTCGACCGGGCCCAGCACGTGCGAACCGTGCCCGAAGACGACGCCGGCGCCGGCGTCGATGGCAGCGTGCGCCAGATCGACGAGGAAGGCCGGCGGCTGAGCCGCGCTGCCCTCCTCTTCGTGGACGTGCAGCGAGACGACCAGCAGGTCGGAGTGCAGGGCGCCGAGACGAATGCTGCGCAGCACCTCGGTGACGTCGCCGAGGTCGGGCGTCCAGCGCACGGCGGTCGTCTCGCCTTCGACGAAGGTCGTGTCGAAGACGGTGAGGTCGCCGTCCCCCGGATCGGCCGAACCCGGGTTGACCTTGCGGTAGGCGTCGCGCAGGCCATCGACCACGGGCTTCGGGCTCGTCACTGTGAGCGCGATGCGCAAGGCGCTGAGTCCGGGGCGCGGCGGCACCTCGCCGAACTGATCGAGCGCCGCGTCGTTGTCCCATTTCGGCGCCGCGTAGGCGGACACGAGACCGACGCGGCCGTGCCCGGTCTCGGCGTAACGCGGCGCGCGGGCGTGGGCGAGTGTCTCGCCGGCGCCCGCGTGCATGATGCCGGCATCGTCAAGGTGACGACCAGTCTCTCGCATGCCCTCGATACCCCAGTCGCAACAATGGTTGTTGGCGCGCGAGACGAGGCGAAATCCAAGCTCGGCGAGGTCTGGGGCGACGTCAGGTAGAGCGGCCAGACACCAGTCTTCTACCGTACGCGGATGGCCACTGAAGGTGCGCATGTCGACGATCGACGTCTCCATGTTGCCGATCGTCAGCGACGCCTCGCGCAGCAGACGCGCGACGTCGGCAAAGCCGGCGTCGCGCGCAAGCTTGGGCGCCAGCGGGCGCGACGAGATGAGGTCTCCGACCAGGACGATCGTGAAGCCGTCGTCGATGCCCGGCTGGACCATGCGTTGTGCAGGGTGGTCAGATTCGGATCCCTCACTGGCGCACATGGAGTCTCCAGGCTTCGCGGGTGAGGCAGTCTAGCACGGCCCCTCTCGCACGGCCCCCTTATCGGGACGGCGCCGCCCCCAGGGAGGCGGCCCCCTTGCACCGAGCTGACCGGCTGTCTGGTCTTCCCCGACAGGGCGGGCGGAGGTGTTCGCCGATCTGCTGTACCCGTTCGACAGGGCAAGCGACATCGAGCTCGTGCGCCCAATGTTCCTTGATGACGAGATGCACGGCATCTGCGCCTCACGCTATCCCTACCGCCCCAACAGGATCGGCCTGTCGGTCGTCCGCCTGCTGAGTCGGGAAGACCGGATCCTCGTCGTCTCAGGCATCGACATGCTCGACGGTACGCCGCTGCTGCATAGCAAGCCCTGCATACCCGGGTTCGACTGCCGGCCGATGCATCCGACGGCTGGGTGGGCGCCACGACCTGGAGACCGAAGCCGGCCGGCAGGGAGTAGCGCCACAGGCGGCCTACGGAGTGAACGCGCGGTACAGGGGAGCCTGGTTGTAGAACACGCTCGTGGCGCGGCCGTCGATGACAGCGTCGAACCTCAGGCGGTCGGGTCGCCACTCGTCGACGCCGACGCGGAAGAGCGCCTCGCCGAGCGGCACGAGTTCGAGTTCGCATGCCGGCGCCCCGACCCACGGGGCGCTGAGCAACAGCTTTCCTTTCCGATCGATGACGCGCAGATCAGGGTGCCAGACGCTCCATGAGCGGTAGTGACCGACGAACGGCTGCCACTCGGGCCGGGGGGCGGACTCGCGCGGCCCGGAGTAGCGATCGTTGACGTGCCAGTCGGGACCGTGGAAGAGCTCGGCGACCGCGCCGGCCGTGTCGCGACCGGCGCGCAGATAGAAGCGATCCCAGTCGGCATGCGGCACGACGAAGATATCTGGCTCGCGGCGCTCGAGAGCCACCTCGATGCCGCCGGCGCGCAGGAGAAGGCGGCCGGAGGAGGAGGCGAGCGTCAGCTCGCCGCCCGACGGGCCGCCGGAACCGCCGCTGGGGCCACCTCCGGGACCGCCGCCGCAGAGACTATACGTGCCGGCGTACTGCTCGGCGTCGTCGATGACGGCGGGGTCGGCGGGCGGCGAGGGCGGGGGCACGGGTGCCGCCGCGTGCGCCGCCCGCCCCGCCTCGAGCGCGTACTGCACGAGCTCAGTCCGGTCTTCGATGCCGTTCATCAGCACGACCACGGCCAGCCCCGCCTCCGGGTCCGTCATCAGATACGAGCTGTAGCCGGCCATCGACCCCGAGTGACCGATCAACGTGCGGCCGTCCTTCTCACGCGTGATCAGGCCGTAGCCGTACCAGGCGCCGGGCTCGTCGGTGTCTTCGATGGCGCGCTGCGTGAACCGCTCCCAGCTCTCTTCCGAGAACACGCGTCCCGCCGGTGCGTCGCCGCGCGCCAGCAGCAACCGCGCGTAGGCGCACATGTCGGAGGCCGTCGAAACGATGCCGCCGTCGGCGGTGTCCGTCTCGTACCAGGGGCTGACCATCCAGGGCTGTCCCGGGTGGCTTGGACGATCGTCGAAGATGCGCTGATGCGGCAGGGCGACCGTCGCCTGCGTCGCCAGCGTGATCACGGAATCGCTGTCGTTCATGCCCAGCGGCGCCAGGATGCGCTCGGCAAGCAACTCGGCAAAGGGCTTGCCGGTGGTCGCCTCAAGGATCAGACCGACGAGCTTGTAGCCGTCGTTTGAGTAATAGAAGCGCTCGCCGGGCGCGTACACGCACTCGGTCTCGCGCAGGGCCCAGACCTGATGCACACCGCTGAGGCTGAAGTCGGTACCCATGATGAGGCCGGCGGTGTGGGTCAGCAGGTGATGCGTGGTGATCGGCGCGAAGCGCGAGCACACCTCGAACCAAGGCACGTAGTCGGTCACCGGAGCCTGCAGGTCGAGACGACCGGCCTCTACTTCCTGCATCGCGATGATGGCCGCGAACGACTTGCTGATCGAACCGATCTGGAAGCGGTCGTCGACCTGCATCGGCCGCTCGGCGGCCATGTCGGCGACCCCCACCGCGGTGGCGCCCAGGAACTGCTCGCGATCGGTCAGTGCCACGACCGCGCCGGGCGCGTCGGAGCGCGGCAGGCGCTCGTCGAGGAAGCGTTCGATGCCCTCAAGCGCTGCCCGGAAATCAACCATCACATGCCTCCTGCCTGGTCTCCAACAACGCGAAAGGCGAGCTTGCGGAAGGTGCACCGCGCCTCATGGGACGCTGACCTCGTGACCGCCTGACGCCCGAAAGGAGTCTACCGGACATGGCCATGGGATATCCTGCGGGCACGACCCGTGAAATGGGGGGAAAGGACCCGATGAACATCAGGACTGACTTTTCTCGCAGCGTGAGATTGCTCGACCACGTCTGGATCCCCCTCTCCGACGGCTGCCGGCTCTCGGCGAAGATCTGGCTCCCCGAAGACGCAGAGACGGACCCGGTGCCGGCGATCCTCGAGTACCTCCCCTATCGCAAGAGCGACGGTTCCCTGCCGCTGGATGCCGGTCAGCACGCGTACTTCGCCGGGCACGGATACGCCGGCGTGCGTGTCGACATCAGGGGTACCGGCGACTCCGAGGGGCTCCTCTGGGACGAGTACACCAGGCAGGAGCAGGACGACGGCGTCGAAGTGATCGCCTGGCTGGCCGGGCAGCCGTGGTCGAACGGCAACGTCGGCATGATCGGCATCTCCTGGGGCGGCTTCAACGGCCTACAGGTCGCCGCTCGCAGACCTCCGGCGCTCAAGGCGGTCGTCTCGATGTGCTCGACCGACGACCGTTACGCCAACGACGAGCACTACATCGGCGGCTGCCTGATGGGGCCCGAGATGCAGTCGTACGCGACGATGCTGTTCGGCTACGCGACCCATGCGCCCGATCCGGCCATAGTCGGCGAGCGCTGGAAGGAGATGTGGCGGGAGCGCCTCGACGCCGCTACCCCCGCGCTACCGACCTGGGTCTCCCATCAGCGCCGCGACGACTACTGGCGGCACGCCTCGGTCTGCGAGGACTACGCCGCTCTGGACTGCGCCGTCTACATGGTCGGCGGCTGGGCCGACGGCTATCGCGACGCCGTCCTGCGCATGCTCGAACACTACCGCGGGCCCATCAAGGCGCTCGTCGGTCCCTGGTGTCACTCCCGGCCGCAGAGCGGCCATCCCGGGCCGCCGATCGGGTTCCTGCAAGAAGCGCTGCGCTGGTGGGACCACTGGTTGAAGGGCATCGATACGGGGATCATGGACGAACCCGCCGCGACCTTCTGGATGCAGGACGCCTACACGCGCGACCAGGATTGGAACGACAAGACGGGCAGGTGGCTCACAGAGGACTCCTGGCCCTCAGCGAACGTCACGGTCCGCGCCTTCACGATTGGGCAGGACGGGCTCGGCGCGGGGCCGATCGGGCTCGACGAACGGCCGACAGTACCGTCAGCCGTCACCTTCCGGAGCCCGCAGACGACCGGCATCGAGGGAGGCTGCTGGATCTCGTGGTCGTGCGACGACGACTCGCCCGGCGACCAGCGCCCCGACGACGAACGCTCCCAGGTCTTCGACTCGCCGCCGCTCGCCGAGCGCCTCGAGATCCTGGGGCAGGCGAAAGCGATACTCGACGTCGCTTGCGACCAGCCTCAGGCGCTCATTGCGGCGCGGCTCTGCGACGTCGACGAGGCGGGCGCCTCGACGCTGGTCGCCCGCGGCGTCCTCAACCTCACGCACCGCGTGAGCCACGCAGCGCCACGACCGCTCGCGCCCGGCACACGCTACCGCGTCGCAGTGCCGCTGGCAGCCGCCGCCTACTCCTTCCCACCGGGGCACCGCCTGCGGCTGGCACTCTCGACGAGCCTGTGGCCACTCGCATGGCCATCTCCGCACCCCGTGACGATGACGCTTCTTTCTGGCGAGAGCCGGCTGGAACTGCCGGAGCGCTCGGCAGCGGGCGACGTAGCGCCGCCGGCCTTCCTCGAGCCCGAAGAGGCTCCCCTCCCCGGCTACGAGCAGCTTGAGGAGGACATCAGTGAGATCGTCATCGCACACGATCCCGCCAGCGGACGGATCGAATCGGTGTGGGACGAATCGGGCCGCTTCCGCCTGGCGGACGGACTTGTCCATGAGTATCGCGGACGCGACACCTACGCGATCGTCGAGGGCGATCCGTTGTCGGCCGAGGCGACCTCGTCGTGGGCGTTCGCGAGCGAGAGAGGCGACTGGCGGGCCAGGGTCGAGGCGAAGAGCCGGCTGACCTCGGACGAGTCTGACTTTCACGTGACCTGCAGCCTCGACGCCTACCAAGACGACGAACGGGTGGCGACCCGGATGTGGGAGACCACCATCCCGCGGGACGGCTGCTAGGCTTCCCTGATCAGAGCCTCGCGAACCACGCTCTTCAAACCGCGCACGTACGAGGAGTCTTCAGAGTCGTGGCGCCTCGGCGATCAGCCTCGCGAACACGTCCTCGACCGCGTACCACTCCTTCCACGTCGACACGTCGCTGTTGGTCAGCACGATTGCGCCGTCGCCGGTCTTCTCGTCGAAGAACATGAACGTACAGACGCCCTGGTCGCCGCCCTGGTGCCCGAGCACCTTCGGCCCGCCGACCTTCTCGCGGTACCAGGCCAGACCCTGCCCCTTGTACAGAGAGGTCTGCGGGCGCAGGATCTCGGCCACCGACTCGGGCTTGAGAAGCTGCACGCCCTGGTAGGTCCCGTCACTCGTGTACGAAGCAAGGAAGCGCCCGAGCTCGGAGACGCTCGAACGTGCCTGACCGCAAGGGTAGTCGGGGTAGCTGTAGTGTCCGTAGGCACGGTACTTTCCGGAGCCGGAGGCGTACCGGTACGGCATGGCAAGAGCGCTGCGGTCGAGACCCTCGAGCTTGCATGACGTGGCGTTCATGCCCAACGGCGCGAAGACCTGCGTGGCGCAGTACTGGTCGAAGGGCATGTCTGTGGCGGACTCGACGACGTAGGCCGCCAGGTCGGCGCCGACGTTCGAGTACTCGTAGTTCTCGCCGGGCGCGAAGCGGGAGTAGTCCTTCTCGTCCCAGTAGCTCCCGCCGGACGTGAGATAACCCTCGAGGAAGTCGTCGAGCGGGACCGGTGAGTCTTCCCCGTACGTGTAGAGGCCGTCCCAGACCGGGGAGTGGTCGCGGACGCTCGAGGTGTGGGTGAGCAGCTGACGGAGCGTGACCGAATCGTCGGGATGCTTGGAATTGCGCACCGGGAACGGCAGGTAGGTGTTGACGTCCGCGTCGAGCGACAGGGTGCCGGCCTCGACCTGCTGCATCACCGCCGTAGCGACGAGGGTCTTGGAGATCGAGGCGAGCATGAAGCCGGTATCGGGCGTGACGGGACGGCGCTTCTCGACATTGGCCCAACCGTAGCCCTTGGCCCAGACGATCTCGCCGTCAGAGACGACGCACGCGGCCAGGCCCGGCACGTGCGCGACCTTCATCTTGGCCTTGATGTAGGCGTCGAGGCCGGCCGGCGACACGTCGTCGATCGTCGACGGGACGGCCGGAGAGAGCGTGGCCACGGGTGTGGCCTGCACCGGCGGGGCCTGCGGCGGGCCGGCCTGCCTGGCGCAGCCCGTGCCCACCAGCCCCAGAAGCAGCCCGGCGAAGAGCAGGATCACCGGCACCACGACGAGCACCACGGACTTGCTGCGGAACCCCCCCATGCTCACGCACCCTCCTCGAGTGCGATACGGCGGGCCACTCCCTCGGACGGGGAACTCATCTCGGGGTGGCGCCCCGCAGCCTCAGGCCGACAAGACACGACCGACTCCGTCCCGCAGCTCGACCGCCGTGCCGAAAGGCCGCGACATGCGGTCGAGCCGCTCCACGATCGCCCGCGCGGTGCTCTCGGCGGCGAACCGCGGCGTGCCGCTCTCGGTGAGCGGTGTGCCGTAGCGCAGGTCGACGGGCAGCAGACGCACGGCGGGGTCGCCGCCTGCGTACGTGAGTTCCACGAGCACCGACTCGAAGTAGCGGGAGTCCGCGAACTCGCTCGCGTTGAACGCCCGGTTGACGTCGGCGTCGGTCACCATCGCCGGGTCGCCGAGCGCGTCGCCGAACCGCGCCCGGGCGGCCGCATGGAGCGCCCCGTGGAGGCACTCCTGGATGTCCGACCAGAAGAAGTTGCCGAGGCCGTAGCAGATCGGCCGACCGCGGCGGATCTCGACGGGTCCAAGCACGTGCGAGCCGTGGCAGAAGACCGCGCCGGCGCCGGCCTCGACGGCGGCGTGCGCCAGGTCGACGAGGAAGGCCGGCGGCTGCGCGGCGCTCCCTTCCTCCTCGTGCACGTGCAGGGAGACGACGAGCAGGTCGGAGTGCTGGGCGCCGAGGCGTACGCTGCGCAGCACCTCGGCGACGTCGGCGGGGTCCGGCGCCCAGCGCACGGCGGTCGCCTCGCCATCGATGAACGTCGTGTCGAAGATGGTGAGCGCGCCGTCGCCGGGGTCGGCCGAGCCCGGATAGGCCTTGCGGTAGACGTCTCGCAGGCCGTCGACCACGGGCTTCGGGGCCGTCGCCGTGAGGGCGATGCGAAGGGCGCTCACGCCCGGACGCGCCGGCGCCTCGCCGAACTGGTCGAGCGCGGCGTCGTTGTCCCACTTCTGCGCCGCATAGGCGGAGACGAGCCCGACACGCCCGTGCTCCGTCTCCACGTAGCGCGGCGCGCGGGCGTGTGCCAGCGTCTCTCCGGTCCCCGCATGGACGATCCCGGCCGCGTCGAGATGCCGGCCGGTCTCGCGCATCCCCTCGATGCCCCAGTCGCAGCAGTGGTTGTTGGCGCGCGAGACGAGCCGGAAGCCCAGACCGGCGAGGTCCCCGGCGACGGCGGGGAGGGCGGCCATGCACCAGTCGTCGACGGTGCGCGGGTGACCGCCGAACGCGCGCAGGTCGAGGATCGACGTCTCCATGTTGCCGACCGCCAGCGACGCCTCGCCGAGCAGACGCGCGACGTCGGAGAAGGCGGGGTCGCGCGCGAGCCTGGACGCGAGCGGGCGCGAAGAGATCAGGTCTCCGGCCGCAAGCAGTTCGAAGCCGTCGCCGATCGCGGGGCCGGGCGACGTCTGAGCACTGCCCGCCCGGCTCATTCGTCCTCCACCGCATGCGGACGCCGCCGGAGCAGCAGGACGACGGCGGTGACGGCGATCACGACGGCGACGCCGGCGACGATCCACACCGTCGCCGACGAGCCGGCGACCGCGGCGTCCTCGGTCGCCACGTTCGGCTGCACGTCCTGGTAGGTCGCACGGATCATGTTCCAGAAGGGAGCGCCTTCCGGCCCGGGCGCCCTCACGTACCCCGTCCATCGGTCGGTCCGGTAGGCCGCCAGGTTGACGTTGTACCAGAGCACGATATCCGGGCAATCGCGGTGAATGATCCTCTGCATCTCGAAGACGATGGCCTGCCGCTTGCTCCTGTCGTCCGGGCTGAGAGCGTCGAGAGCCTGGGCCTGCTCGTCGAACAGGGCGTCGTACTCCGGGTTGGAGTACTGGTTCATGCTGTTGTTCATGATCTGCGTGGTGGTGTAGGTGGAGAGCATGAACCCAGGGTCGATGTCGCCGCCCCAGCTCCAGATGAACAGGTCGTAGTCGGCGTTGTCGTAGAACTGGTCGGTGAAGGCGCCCTCGTCCATCAGGTCGAGCTTCAGCTTGATGCCGACGTCTCGGCACCACGCCACGATCATCTTGGCGGCGCTCACGTCCTCCGGGTACTCGTTCAGGGCGACGAGGCGGAGGATGAGCGGCTCGCCGTCCGGCGCCTCGCGCACGCCGTCCCCGTCGCCGTCGACGTAGCCGGCGGCATCGAGGATCTGCCTGGCCTTCTCGGGGTCGTACGCGTAGGCCTCGCCGGCCGGCGGCGTCCACTGCCAGTAGGGCTGGGCCGGCCCGAACATCGCCGCACCCGTCGTGGAGAGCCCGCCCATGGAGATCGAATTGATCTTCTCCCTGTCGATCGCCCACGCGACCGCCTGGCGGACGCTGACGTCACGCGTCAGCGGGTTGCCGTTGGACTTGGGCGAGTCCCAGCAGTTGAAGCTGAGCTGGTGGAAGCCGATCGACGGCCCTGCGTCGACGGTCGTACCCGGCATGCCCTTGAGCGTCTTGTAGTCGAGGGCCGTGAACGAACTGATGGAGTCGAGGTTGCCGGCCTTGTAGTCGGCGACCATGGTCTCGGGGGTCTGGTAGATCTCGAAGCGCACGGTCTGGACGCGGGGCGGCCCGCCGAGCGCCTCGGTGTAGTCCGGATTGGCCTCGAGTGTCGCCCAGTGGCTCTTCTTGACCTCGGTCACGCGGAACGGGCCGGAGCACACCATGGGCAGGTTCTTGAAGTAGTCGAGCTTGTCGGGATCGACCTTGCTCCAGACGTGCTCGGGCAGGATCGGGATGTACAGCGCCAGCATGCCGGGGCTTGGCTTCTTCGAGACGATCACGACGGTCGCGTCGTCGGGCGCCGTCACGCTGGTCACGCCCACCAGGTACTGGATGTACATCCAGTGCTCCGTCTTCAGGATCAGGTTGTAGGTGAAGGCGACGTCGCGCGCGGTCAGCGGCCGGCCGTCGCTCCACATGAGGCCCGGGCGCAGGTGGAAGGTGCAGCGCAGGCCGTCCGGGCTGACCTCCCAGCTCTCGGCGGCGTCGGGCACGGGCTTGTAGTCGGCGTCGTACCAGGTGAGGAAGTTGTAGCCGAGGCGGAAGCTCTCCCACGCGATCCCGCTCTGGGAGCTGAACGGATTCATGCCGTCGACGACGTCCTGGGCGATCCCGATGCGATAGGTGAGCGGGCCGCTCGACGGCGACGCGGCGGCCGGCGAGGAAGCGGTGGCGGGCGACGGCGAGCCGGCGAGCGCGGCGCCGCTCAGAGCGAGCGTCAGCAGCGCCGCCGACAGCGCAATCGCAAAGGCCATGGTGGATGTCCTGATCCAAGCCGCTCTGGGACGATTCATGCTGGCTCCTTCGCTGGTCGGTGAGTCGAATGGTCGCGCTCGGCCCTCGATCTGTCCAGAGGGCACGCCCCGGTGGGTCGATCGATGCCGGGCAGGCTGCGGAGGTATGCGGGCAATGCGAAGCTCGGAGACCACCGCATCTCAGTGGCCCCAAGCCAGCCAGCGGGCGGGCCCGTCGGTCACGAGCCGGTGCAGCAGGTGTCGCGGGATTCCGTGTTCCTCGAAGAGCGGAGGCAGGTCGCGCAGCAAGTACGCGTAGCCTCCCCCGCCGTGGGCCGTGAGCTGGATGCGCGTGACGACGTCCTGCGAGAGCAGGAGTTGGTCGCCGAACCCCGCGGCCAGCAGGGATGCCACGACCTCCACCCGCATGTGATCCGCGGACGTTCCCTGGTCGGCCCCGGTCCGCGCCGCCCCCTCCCAGCCGATGCAATCGCACTCGACGAAGGCTCCTCGCTCGGCCAACGCCGTCTGATAGGTCACGTCGATCTCGGCGTCCGTGTGGGCGATCGCCACGCGGCGGGGGTCGACGCCCGGTCGTTCGAGCGCGTCAAGAGCCGCGACGCCGTGGGGCGGATCGGCGTGGATCGTCGCTCTCATGTGTCCCCCTTGGTGTGATGCCGCTCAGCCTGTTCCGGCCTCAGGCCGGCCTTGATGACGCGGAGGAGTTCGCGTGAGTCCTCGACCTCGTCGAGGCGCAGGACCATCTCGATGAGTTGCTCCACGGTCGCCCCGGGAAGCAGCGGCCGCGCCAGCCAGCGGAACTTACGGGCAAGCTCGCCGCGACCCCAGGGATGGTCGGGATAGACATCCGAGTGCACCGGTCCCGAGTCGAGCACCGTGCCGTCCCTGAGTTCCAGGACCACTCGTGCCATGTCGGCGCCCTCGGGGTCCTCGTCGCAGCTGAGGTCGTACAGCCACGTGAACTCCTCCGACTCCTCCATCTCCACGCGCGCCGCGAGAGCGCGCACGCGTGGATCGCCGAGCCGCGGCTCGAGCACCTGCGCCGGGGAGACCTCGCCGTCGACGAGGCGCACGGCGAGCGGCCAGGCGAGGTTGAACTGCGCCTCCTCGGTCGTCTCCGGCTGTCTGAGGCCCAGCCGCACGGCATCGCGGTAGACCACCGCGCGGATGCGGCGCACGTCGTCCGCCGCGACCGGCTGCCG
>Ga0265595_1002128_pt1 | contig 13938 bp, 8 predicted proteins | sample saktaG_15_FD_190148 | JGI IMG/M metagenome (GOLD analysis project Ga0265595, IMG submission 190148) | Saline water microbial communities from Sakinaw Lake, British Columbia, Canada - sak_2013_06_06_50m | ecosystem: Environmental > Aquatic > Non-marine Saline and Alkaline > Saline ... | reverse complement strand
TTCGCGACGGCAGATATCGCGGGACCGGAAGTCCATTTGAGGATGCACGCCGCCGGGGTCCAGGCGAAGGATCGCGTCGGCGGCGCTGAGAGATTCAACGAGAGTTCGCCAGTCAATTCTGCTGAGTTGTCGAAGGCTGGTGATGCTGTGACTGATGGAGACATGGTCCGCGGCCTGGTCATGGCTCTCGGCTTGCTGGATCAACTCCAGGGTCTGCCCGCGTTCGGCCAATTCCTGTTCGACCCAGTTGATCACCAGTCCCATGGCCGGGTGCGTTCCCTGGAGGCAGCTTGTCAGTTCCGTCAGGAACGGGGCTGACATCACGGGTTCGGATCGCACGAGATCCGCCAATATCGTGATCAGAGACTTCGGGTTCAGGTGGACCGCCTGAATGAAGCGGTTGGACCATTCCACCGCCGATTCCAGATGCCGTCTGCGCCACGCGATCCGCCGTGACACTCGCCGCAGATTCTCCACAAGCGCCAGGCTCATCATGATCGGCACGGCCCAGAGCTCGCCGAGGTTCAGGGGATGGACCATCTGGAAGGATCGGATGAAATGGGAGATGTTTTCGGCATCCACCCACCCATCCGTGTGCGAGACCAGTTCGATTGCCAACTCGTAGATGCGGGGAAAGCCCTTGGACGGACCCGAACCCAGGCGAGGGAGCTGCCGGCTGTAGCCCGGCGGGAATATCAGGCGAACCTGATCGATCTGCTCTTCAATGAACGTGAAGTTCTCTACCAGCCACTTGGCCGCTGGCGCCTGCGGATCGCCCTGCCGGATGGCCTTGGCCACCTCCTCGTACGACCGGCGGATGATGTCTTCGTTCTCGGCCAGGCGCCGCAGGAGCAGCTCCGGACCGTGACGAAGGTCCAACTTTCGATCGGCCGCCAAGGATTGAGCGTGGCTCGCCAGTTGCGTCGTACTGAACAGGCCTTCGCGAAGAGGGGGTTCAAGGCTTTCCGCCGAGGCAAGATCGACCGCTCCGCCTCCCGTCAGCACGCGCAGCCAGTGCCACAGTGAGCCAATATGGCGCCAAGGAATTCTTACCAAACTCACGATCCTTTCAGATGGCTGATCAACACAACCGACGAATACGAGAATCCGGCCGATCAAGGAAACGACCGTGATCGCGCCACAATTCGCTGCCCAAGAGCCCGCGAGGCGATGAATGCAATGTCCCGACAGATCCGGGAGCTACGACCGCCCAGCAGATTAAGTCTAGTCGCCAGACGTCATGTGCGGGGTGTAGTAGTCCAGCGTTCTTCGGCCCGCACAATTCCCAAAGACACTTGGGGGCTTAACCGCACAGAATCACGCGGTAAGCTATGGCCTATTTGACACTAACGAAGTCCTGGAGGCTTACCCTTGCCAGGCCAAACATTCCTTTGCCTTCCGGATGGGCCAAGAACGTCCAGTCAGCCGTCCTGCCCGTCCTCTCTCTGGCCCACTACGCCATCATACGCGCTCGCGGCCTGGCTGCCAAGGGCTTGGATGGCTTGGATGGCTCGGGCTTGGATGGCTTGGATGGCCGACGTGGCGCCCGACCACTCTCGACCACCGTGATCAGGTATCAGCGGCGGAACCCGTCCCGCCACCGGGGCAACGGGGAACACGTTGCGGCCAGCCCGGCAATTCTCCTTAAATCAACTTCTCCCCCACGAGCCCGGGCGCTAGAATGCTCCAATGCCTTGGAGACATCGAGTCTGGCCCCTGCCGGCCTCGGCCAGCAGGAGGAACCGGCCCAAGCCGGGAAAGGCAGCCCTGGTGCCCGGAAACCGGCTGCCCGAGGGCCCACATTACGCCTCGGATGAAACTTGTAACCCCGCATTCCGACCTCCGTAATCAAGGACAGGCCGGGATGATAGCGGTTCCGTCCGTAATGCTCAAGGTCATCGCAAAAGCGCCACCCAAAAGAAGTTCCAGATGCTGAGCAGCCCTATGTACGATCCGCTGGGCCACTACAACGGGCTGCGCCCCCTGAGGAATATCCACCACGACGGAAGAAAAAGTGGATCTACATCCACTGAGTGCGCCCTCAGTGAGGAAAGTGGAAGTCGAAGAAAATGCCAGTGCAGTCATCAACTGCACTATATGAGGTCGCAGGGCAGGATCGTCGCAAGCAATCCGACGATATCAAAACTATGTCTCAGCCGACGGCACCAAAATCTTCCTCGCGAACCTGGCAAGGTTGTCCCTCGAAACAAAAGTAATGCAGGCCAGTTCATCCCCGTCATAGAAATGCGGGTTCTTCTCGATGAAGAACTTTATGTGTGGGTCGCTCAGCCGGTGCGGGGTAATGTCCTCCTGCGACGATTTGAGGTAATCCCGCCCCCCCCGCGGCTTGATCACGCCCGACCGGGGGTCGTAAGCGGAGCCGAACCTTTGAGTCGCAAAGGCATCTATCAGCCTCTTATATTCGGGGGGAGTCTCCCTGTCGTACCTGGGATAGTACTCTCGGGAGTGTAGCGGCAACAACTTGTATGTCCTGTACCCCTTGGATATCAGAAACCAGTATAGCTTCTCACCCTTCATTGTCTCCGCCAAATCGATCGCAAAGTTCATCCATACGCGCATGATCTCGGTCTGTCCCCGTGATTCCATGTCAATGATGGTGTCACCGGAATAGAGGGCTCTATAGACTTTCCCGTCCAGCACTGTTTCCATGCGCAGAATGGTTGTGAAGCCTTCAATCTTGTCCGATCCCCGCTTTGTCAGAAGAAGGACCCAGTCCTTCTCGTACAGGTCTCTCATGAACGTTTCCCGGTTCATCCTGCCATAGTACTTATCCATCAATTCAAATAGCTCGTCCGCCTTATGCCGGTTAATTGCAGACGCTTGTACGATTCTGCCCTCGATATTATCCATTCCGTGGCCTCAAAACAATGAATGCATTACAGTGAACCCAACTCCAGATATGGCACCGTGTTCGCCAGTGTTGTCAACCGCTCGGGCCTGTCTCTGGGTACCAGTGCGTACAGGTGACTCTCGCACGGTATACTGAAAAAGCCCTTTATCGCCGCGCGCAGCGGGTCATCGGAGTGAAAGGCTATCGCCAGACAGCGAGGCCCGCTGCTCATGGAGTCGCGATAGACGGCCGCCAAAAGACTCCTGAGAATCCTGGGGTCGTCGTTGTCAATGGCGACAAAGCCTATATTCACGTACGGGAAAGTCTGGTTCAGTTTCGGCAATTCGGGGAGCCTGAAGATCCGCGCGGCAAGACCGTAGAGCCGCGCGAAATATCGCATCCGGCGTGAATAGCCCGTGACCACCGTCTGGCTAAAATGCGATTGGTCCCAGGTGCCGACGACCCCAACGATCTTGCCGTCGGTCTCGGCGGCATAGAAGTCCTTGTACGAAAACCCCTTGAGATAGTTGTCAGGATCCAGAAAGTCCTGTTTTTCATATACCGGATAGAAATTGCGCCGGGCGCCATTTCTTTTCAGGCACTCGACAATGCAATCCAGGTTGTCCGCATTTCCCCTGACGATCTTGAATGCAGGGTCGAGCGGTTTGCTTCTGTTGAATACGAGTATCATAGAATCGTGATAGACGCCAAGGCCACGCATGAGGAACGAGGAGCTGCTCCTCCTGTTGAGGACATTGAGCAACCTATCTCCGCCGCCCATCACGGTCGCCAAAGAGAATGGAACGTCCGTCTCGCCACGGAGGTCAAGTATGCTCGCCATCGCCTTGAACGCTATGTTCCTGCCTCTGTAGTCCTTGTGGACCCTGAAGTTGCTCAAATACCCCATGGGCGTCACTGCGCCATTGAGGTAGACCGGCTTGACGGATTTGGAGAGCATGGCGATCATCTTGCCGCTCGCCTTGTCCCTGCATATGAAAGTCCGGCTGTGCCTGCCTTTGACTTTCATCGCCTCGAAGAAGTCCGGCTCCTTGCGAATGCTCAACGTTATATCCCGGCCCACGTGATAGCTGGCCAGAAGTTCCCTCAACTCCGGGTCATCTGATGGCTCGGCAACGGAGAAGAGGAGATCCGTGGCACCTGACGAGTACGCCGCCTTCGCACCTGGGGTCGTCATGGGCGTCATAGTCGTCATGGTCTCCTAGGACACGCCGGCGCGATCACTCTAAAGTGCAATGCCTTCGCCGAAATTCGCCATACGGTTCTGGCCCACAACCGCCATGGGCCGTCTGTGCATGATTATAACGCGCTTGCGAGGCTCAACGTAAGAATCTCTGTGACGCCGCGATCGCCCCGGCGGCCGTCCGCTGCCGGACCAACGCGGGTGATTTGAGCGAAATGAAGCATCTGTGTTCATCTTCGTCTATTCCCACGCCACTTTGCCAGTCGTCCGCCGCCGGCCCGGCCGGTCAGGGCGACGAAGGCCGGCAGCAGGAACGGGCGGACGATGAAGGTGTCGATGATCATGCCCAGCGAGAGTGCGAATCCCAGTTGCCGCAGTGTTTGCAGGTGCCCGGCCATCAGGCTGCCCAGGGTGGCGGCCATGATGATCCCACAGGAGGAAATGACCGGACCGGTGTGGACCACGGCCTGGCGCGTGGCCCGCAGCAGCGGCAACGACAGGGCCTCCTGCGCCAGCCGCGAGGCCAGGAAGATGTTGTAATCCTGCCCGACCACAATCAGCACGACGAACAGGAAGATTTGCACCTTCCAGTCCAGCCCTGCATCGCCCATCAGGCCGGTGAAGACCCAGCCGGAGATGCCCAGAGTGGCCAGGTAGCTCAGGAGCGTCGCGGCAACCATGAAAGCCGAAAGGAATGGGTCTTTCAGCAGCGCCAGAACGATGAGGAAGATCACGGCCAAGCACAGGGCCGCTACACGAAGGAAGTCGGCCTGCGTGGTTGCGCGAACGTCGGCCATCTCCGCCGTGATGCCCCCGACGCGAACCGTCGCGTCCAGTTTCATCCGCGTGACGGCGGCCTTAGCGGCGGCAGCGATATCTCGCGTGGCGGCCATGGCCTGCAGCGTCAGGGGCGACTGGTCCAGCACGACCGTCAGGCGGGTGGCCCGACCATCGCGGCTGACGTATTGCGGAACGAACTTTCCGAGGGCAAAGGTCTTGACAAGCGTGTTGGCCACCGGGCCAGTACTTGTCCCCAGCGGATGTGACAAACTGCGCAAGTCGCGCGTATCCGCCTGGCGTCCGATCGCGTCAGTGAGGTGCTGGCTAACCTGGTTCCATTGCTCGGTCGAGAGCGGCTGGGCCGTCTCGACCAGGACTGTGACCGGGGCGACTTCGCCGACAGGCCAATGTCGCTTGACCATCTCCAGGCCCGTAGCGGCGCTGCCGACGGACTGCTGCTGTTCGCCAGCGACCTGCGCCAATGTGTCGTAGACCCAGGTGAGTCGCGTGCCATGAGCGGCCGGGATGGACAGGGCGACGACCGTCAACACCATAACCAAGGCCGGCTGGCGAGTGACGACGAGGGCGATGCGCCGCCACAGACCTCTCTGCCCCGCCTCGGCGGCCCCGGCGTGGGTGCGGATCTTCCACGGCCAGAACAGCTTATCCCCCAGGATGCCCACCAGGGCAGGCACGAGCGTCACCGAGGCCAGCATCGCCACCATAATCGCAATGGCCGTCGCGACGCCAGCCGTGCGGAAGCCCCCATACTCGGCCACGACCAGCATCAGTAGTCCGCCAGCGCTTGTGGTCGCGGCGGCAAGGATAGCCCAGAAACTCTTGCTCAACCCGTTGCTGGCAGCTTCGGTGGGGCTGGCACCCGCGGCGCGGAACTCGCGGCAGCGGCTGATGATCAACAAGGAATAGTCCACGCCAGCGCCGTACAGCAGAACGAAAACGAAGATCGATTCGGCCGTTCCGGTATGCATGCCGACGAAAGCGGCGGCATCCAGCAGTTTGACGGCCACCACGGCGGCGATGCTGATAGCCCCCAGCGGCACCAGCGCGGCTACGGGCGAACGGTAGATAATCAGCAGGATCACGAGTACCGCCGCTAACGTCACGCGTATAGTCTGGCGGTGGCTGGCCCTGGCGGCGGCGGCGTAGTCGTGCCCAAATCCGGCCGAGCCACTGACAGCCACTGACAGGCCCAGGCGCAGGTTCTGCTCAGCCAGGGTCGTGCGAATCCGATCGATGGCCAGATCGCTAGCCCGCGCGATGAAGTTGGCAGGAAGGTGTACGAAAATCAGGGTCGCCTGGCCTTGGTCGGTCAGCGGGCTGACCAGCAAGTTGCGTGCCAATGGCCGGCCGGTGAGCGGATTGTTCGGCAGGGCCGTCATCGCCGGTGATATGACGGTAATGGCTGGGCGATCCTGCCCGCCTCCCGCGATGGCAGGGCGACGGATCAGCGAGGCGATGTCCTCAATCGCCTGGAAATCCTGCTCCGTCAACGGCCCGTTGCGACGCTCAAAGACCAGCACCCCCTCGCTGAGCCCGCTGCTTGCGGGAAAGAACTTCTTAAGGGCTGCGGCGGCCTGGAAGGAAGGGGCGCTGGAGGGCAGCGTGCCGGACTTGCGCAGTTCTTCCGGCGGCGTCGGCACAAGCCCCATAAGCGTTGCCGCCACAACAAGGAAGCCCAGCAGGACCGCCCAGCGATGCCGCTGCACGAACAGGCCAATTCTGTCATTCATCGCTGGCAAGGGGGCGGGTCCAGTTACTTCTCTCTGCGGCCGACTACCAAGGGTAATTCAGGGACATCCATACTTGACTGGGCTTCCCATATGGCCTTCGCCCGCGACGATAGCGGGCCTTTGCTGTATCTTAACTGGCCTGCCATACGCCCTTCAAGCTCAATTGTCTGACCCTGTGTTGACCTGTCTGAGGAGGGCCGCTCTGATGGTCCAGCGTTTTTCGGCCCGCATACTTCCCGAACAGACTTGGGGGTGAAGTGGTCCAGCGTTTTTCGGCCCGCCCAAATCCCGAACAGACCCGGGGGTCTTTACGCCACAGAATCGCGCGGTAAGCTATGGATTCTCCGACACTAACGAAGTCCTGGAGGCTTACCATTGCCAGACCAAGCTTTGCCAGATATTCCGTTGCCTTCCGGATGGGCCAAGAACGTCAAATCAGCCGTCCTGCACGTTGTCTCCCCGACCCACTACGCCATCGTAGCCGCCCGCGGCTGGGCCGCCAACAGCATCAATGTTCGTGTTCGGCTCTCCAGCGACAACGACCAACTCAACCAGGACAACCAACTGCTCCGCGAGGAACTCCGAATTAAGGACGCTCGCATCGCCAAGCTCGAACCGCGACGACGACCACATTACCCCGCCACCGAACGCATGGCCATCCTGGAACTAAAGGCCGCTCGCGGCTGGTCACTCGCCCAGACCGCCAAAGTCTTCCTCGTCGAGGATGACACGGTTGCCACCTGGCTCAAACGAATCGATGAAGACGGATCTTCCGCTCTGGTTCAACTCCGAGAGCCCGTCAACAAGTTCCCGGATTTCGTCCGCTACATTGTCCAACGCCTTAAGACTTTGTGCCCGACACTCGGCAAAGTCAAGATCGCCCAGATCCTGGCCCGCGCCGGCCTGCACCTTGGCGTCACCACCGTTGGCCGGATGCTCAAGGCCAAAGACAAGAAAGCGCCGCCCAGCAAGTCTGATTCCAGCGTAACAGCAGAAGACGCCAAACCGTCCGAACGAGTCGTCACCGCCAAGCGTCCCAACCACGTATGGCACGTCGACCTGACGGCTGTGCCTCTTGGCGGCTTCTGGGTGCCTTGGCTCCCGTTCTCCCTGCCCCAGTGCTGGCCGTTCTGCTGGTGGCTGGCCGTGGTCGTCGATCACTTCTCACGGCGAGTCATGGGCATCGCCATCTTCCGCAAGCAGTCCGACTGCCAGCAGGTCATCGCCTTCCTCGCCAAGACCATCCGCCAGACCGGAACTCCGCCCAAGTACATCATCTGCGACAAGGGCTCGCAGTTCCGGTGCAAACATTTCAAGCGATGGTGCAAGCGACGCAAGATCCGGCCGCGTTTCGGCGCCGTTGGCCAATACGGCAGCATCGCCATCATCGAACGGTTCATTCGGACGCTGAAGGATGAGGGCCTTTGACGCATTCTCGTTCCGCTAGACCAGCGGAAAATGCGTGCAGAGGCCAACGCAATCATCGCCTGGTACAACACCTGCCGCCCGCACACGGCCCTGGGCGGTCGGACACCCGACGAGCGTTACAGACGCGTTGCCTCCGCCTGCCGCAGGCCGCGTTGGGAGCCAAGGCCCCGTTGGCCCAGTGATTCCTCGTGCGCCTCTCCCCAGGTGAAGGTCCGGGGCAAGCAGGGCATCAACCTCCAACTCGTCATGGACTTCCACCAGGGACGGAAGCACCTGCCAGTCGTCACGCTGAGGCAAGTGGCGTGGCAGGCAGTCACCAAGAACTTGCCGCCGACCACGGGACCGTTCTGCGCCGAAGACGCCGAACACGTGCTCCGTGACTCGATACGGCAAGCCGGGGCCTCCGCGTTGGCTATTCGGTTGCCAATCGCTGACTTCCACGGTCCTCAACGACCGCTGGAGCTACCGTACAGGCTTCGGCCGAAACTTGTTGGACCACCACACCTGATGGCATCGCGCCGGCTCGTCGGGGTCGCACCCCAGAGGTCATGCGTAGCACAGTGGCGGACGACAGCAGGGACATTCCGACCTCCGTAACCAAGGACAGGTCGGGATGATAACGGATACACCCGCACCGCTCAAGCTCATCGCAACAGCCGCACCCAAAAGAAGTTTCAGATGCTGAGCAGCCCTATGCACGATCCGCTGGGCCACTCCAGCCACTACATATTGTCTTACTTCCAGTTGCCCTGAATCCTCAGGCTGGGCCGGGACATGCCCAGGACAAGCACCATAGCGGCCGTAGGATGAATGCGTGATGACAGATAATAGCCTTTGTCGCCTGTGTTTCGCCCGGGCTGAGCAACAAACGATCCATCGTGCGTTCTTGCCATATTGATGAACGCCTTGTTGTACTCAAACATCTCTCGAATAGCTGCATCGTCACCTGACAACTGAATCCCCAACAGCCCCCACAATATACCAAGCACATTATCGCCGTGGCCGTCATTCAGGCGGGTTTTCGATTTGGTAAGGTGTGCGGTCACTCTTCCTACGTATTCCTCCGTTCCCTTATCCTGCGCCAGCTTGTGTGCAATAATCGCCAGGCCCTGCCTGCCAACGGGACTATACGCACCGGTCGCAAAGCGGTACCCGATGTATCCAGTCTCGTTCGTGTGCTCGCGGATGCACTGATAGGCAAGATCGACACACTGCTGGTCTAGTCTTACACCGCAATCCTCAGCTAGTTCCCATGCCACCATCGCCATCAAGGTAGTAATTGACATCGTTCCATAACCGTCAATCTTGACGACATGTCCCAGGCCGCCTTTCAAATAGTTCTTTCCCTGCGGCTGTCCGCCATGCATCCGGTCCTTATACATTGCAGGATCCCTCACCTGCGCTTCGTACAGGCGCTCTACCAACAACTTAATTGTTCTGAGGACACTCTTGTCTTTGGTCTTGAGATAATACTCGCTGAGGAAGATACATTGATACGCGACCGGCCATGTCCATGCCCCCTCGCCCGGCACCTCATTCCAGGAAGCAGCCATAGCCTTGGCCTCTTTCAATCTCCCCTGTGACAGCAAGGCCAGCCCCGCGGTTCCTCTTGCGTGGCACTGAGAGCCGAAGTCCTCGGTGTGCTTCAGGAGGTACTGTACTGCATCAGAAACCAGCTTGTCGGACTTTGGGCAATTGAGCGGATAGGTCTTGCTAAACCTGCCGATCGCAAGCAGAGGTACTCTGACAGTCGTCTGCTTGCCGTTGCGAATTACCGTTAGCTTCAAAATCCCGTCGCGACCTTCGCTGTCTTCAATCGCGCTGCCGAAATCCATTATCGGCCCTTCGTAGCCGACTTCGTAGCCCATGCCGTACTGTTTTCCGAAGATGTGCTTTGTTGTGAACATCTTGTCGTTGACACCGACTATCTCGTCGTCAATGCTGAGCTTCTTGTGCGCCGGTGACGTTGGAAAGACATACTTTACAACAAATGATCTCTCCTTCAGGATCGCCCTCGCGCCGGTCGGACCAAGATTAACCAGGAAACCGGGTACCTCTTTGTCCGGTCCTCTGTCGGTCGGCTTGTCCCATTGCCCGCCGTTGTCGGGGTCGACAATGGCCCACCCGGATCCAACAAACGAGAGCGATATCAGGATGCCTGCCAGCATCATCATGTGGCGCGTGTTTCTCATATATCATATCTCCGTACAATCAGTTGAAAAAGGCGGATCGACATTGAGCTTGACGGGCATGGTACCATAGGTTGGATCGAGAGTCACGAAGGATTGATCGATGGCGATCGGTAAAAAAAGGCGGCAGCGGCTTCGACCTGCCGGACCGGTCATCGGCGCTCCAGGCGTTGCGACGGATCGTTGCGAACCTCCCGCCCGTGTAGAGGCCCAGCCGATTGTCCAGCCCATTTGTCGGCGTCTAAACTGGGACATGGTGCCGACTGAACGTCGTCCAAGGCGGCCGCGCCGGGCGCCTGCGGAGTTTATGCGTGCCTTCGTGAACTGGTGAGGTGAAGTGGGCGCGCAGCACGCCCGCGGGGTTCCCTTTTCAACCTGCAAGTGGTGCGTCACGCTGCCAGCCGCGCCGAGATATCGAGGACCGGCAAGCGCGGGTCGTCGCGATAGTGCTTTCGGCCGATCTCGATCTGAGGCTCAAGCTGATCGCGTGCGCGGATCGGAACCGGCTCCGGAAGAACACGGCCCTCCCAGGCCTCTTGGGGTGTCCGTCCATGCAAGGCGCTGTGCTCGCGATGCTCGTTGAACCAAGCCCCAAACTGGTCGAGCCGACGTTGGATCCCTCTCTGCGTCAGGCCCGTCAGGACCAGACACCACCAGATGCGAAACGTCCGGAATGCGCGTTCCAGCTTGCCGTTCAAGTACGGTGCTCGGATCCTTGCCTGAACCGGGATGATGCCTGTCTTCTTCATCGCAGTGCGGAATTGCTGCCGGAACTGCGTGCCGTGGTCGGTGATGACGAACCGGGGCTTGCCGAACTCCTTCGCAGCGCGGCGCACCAGAGCAGCCATGTCACGTGCCCGAGGCGTGCCACGATAGACGCGTAGGCACAGCAGTCGTCGCGAGAAGCCGTCCAGAATCGCCGCCACGCTGAAACGCAGCCAGAGAACCTGCAGAGACAGCAGGTCGATATGCCAGACCCGGTTGATCCACTTGGGCGCGAGCAGATGACACGGCTCCTTGCCCAGGGGCAGAGCCATCGCCGGCTTGGCCGGCCGATGGGGCCGCGTGGGCTCGGGCTCTCGAAGCACCCGTTGCACAGTACTGCGGCTGATCTGGATACTGGCGCGGAGCATCTGCCGCGCTATTGAACGCGTGCCGAACTCAGGTTCCGGGCACAGCCGCCGCAACTCGTGGACTGCCCAGCGAACCGCATCATCGATGCGGTTCCAGACCACGGCTCCGTTCAGCAGGCTCGGCCGGCCTTTGCCTCCAGCAGAGCTGATCCAGGCACGGATCGTGTTGCGATGTAGCACGAAGTTCTTGGCGGTCTTCTTGACGCTCCATCCTCGCAGTCGCCGGAGTTGCAGGATAGCCAGCCGCTGCTCGGGTCGATAGTCTGGCCGCCGGTGCGGGGGGAGGCTTTCGCGTTGAGCCCGGAAGATCTCCGCCTCTCGGCGGAGCAGGTCCACTTCCGTGGCCTCCTGATCCCGTTGGACCAGCAGCCGGAGGATGGGCGAGCCAGCAGAGGCCAGACGTGCCCGGGGCAGCTGGTAGGCTTGGCTCAGCAAGATGGCCATGGAATCGACCAAGCGGAGCACAGTGGCAGACGACAGCAGGGACATTCCGACCTCCATAATCAAGCACAGGCCGGGATGATAGCGGATCCATCCGCAATGCTCAAGGTCATCGCAACAGCCGGACCCAACAGAAGTTCCAGGTGCTCAACGGCCCCATGCACGATCCGCTGGGCCACTACAAGCGTCCACACATGGCTTCTCATCGCTCCTACGGGCGGGCGAGGTCCTCTTTCTTCAATCCCTCAAGGAACACGTCGGCCTGGCCGAGCTTTTCGCCCTGGCGGTATTCGACATTGGTGTACACCGCGAGGCTGTTGACGCCCTTCTTCAGATATCGGGTCTGGGCTGGATCGAGGATGATCTTCCGGTAGTGCGGCACGTCCTTCCACCAGATGTATGTCTGGATTTGCCTGCCGTTGAGGTAGATGTGATAGCCCTGAACGGCCAGCACGCTGAGCCGGACGTAGTCCCAGTCCAGGTCGTCGAGCGTGAACGTTGTCCGCATCAGAAGGAATTCGCCTTCACCCCATGCCGACCGGTTCGCGAAGGTCGTCTTGCCGCGGCCCTTGAACTGGCCGATGCCGATGGGCGCATTGCCGGACTTCCATGCGCTGTCGTCAAAATCAGGCTCATACCACTTGGCAAGCCCGTCCGGCAGCGTGACGTCGCGGAAACGCTTCTTCTCCCTGGGATGCATGGCATCCTTCGGCTGCGGGTTGATGGACAGGTACCGCCATGTCCGCTCAGCAGGAGGCTTATCGCCCAGCACCCGCCAGCCGGCATCGGGATGCTTGAGGTTCAGCAGGTCGATGATCGTGTCAATCAGCGCTTCACGGTCCTCCGTGGTCGTCTTCAACCGTGTCGCCAGCTCCGGCCGGTAATGGGTATAGAGGATATCGATCAGTTCCTGCCGCTCGTCGGGCTTCAGCACACCCATCGTCGAGTACAGGCCGAAGGGACGTTCTTCGCGGTTGGAGTTGGGGCTGCCAATCAGTTCGATGATGTCCGCGGCCCCCATTTCGGGCAGACGCCTGCGCATCATAACGGCGGTCTGGAGCCCCGTCTGCGGGGCCCTCTTCAGATAGGTGTTGATCGTCACCTTGGCGTTGTAGGCGCCCTCCATGGAGAGGATGTACTTGCCGCGGTCCGGCTTGATCTCGGTCTTCTCCACCGCCTCCAACAGCCCCGCTAGCGTCCGCTGGCCCGTGGGGCTGGACTCGATCTTGCCGTCCAGGAGCCGCCCAAGCTTGTCCAGGCATCTTTCGCGCGGCTGGGTGTGATACTCCCGGGTGACCATGTCCAGCATCGCCGGCAGGACCTTTGCGAACAGCTTCTCGTTCTTTCGCATGCCGTAAAGGGCCGTGAACGCCGACTCTCGCAGCCACCAGTCTTCGTGGTCGAGCCATGGCATGATGACCGGCACGGAATCGTTGATCTCCTCGGGCGAGGCCTGCCCCAGCGCCATCAGCGCCCCGTCAACCACCCAGAGCGATTCGTTCGGGTCGGCGATCATCCGTTTGATCGAGGCGATCATCTTCGGCGAGAGGTTCTCCGTCGTGATCGGTTCCCGCCCCATCGCGAACCAGTAGTTGTAGTCGATCAGTCCGTCCAGGGCGGCCCGGCGGACGCGCGGGTCGGGCTCGTCGAGCAGCTTCTCCAGCTCGGCGTAGGCGCCAACTTTCCGCAGCGCCTTGGCCGCCTGGGCGCGAATCATGTAGGAGTCGTGATAGACATTCCTGACCATCTCCCTGACCGGGACGGCCTTGAGGTCTCCGGCGGGCTGGGAATAAGCGGATCCGAACTTGTAGAAGGGCACATGCACCGGCTCTGGCTCGCCGAACGTGGCGTACTTGGGGTTCTTCTCAACGGACAGGAACGCCGCGTCCGCCTTTCGGCCCCACGGGTTCTCGGGCAGGGTGAACGGCTTGGCGTACTTCGATCGGGGCGCGCCGGTGATCTGTAGCGTCTTGAGCGGCGCGGTGTAGGCCAAGGCCACCCCGGCACCGGAGCCGGGCTCGTCGAACTCATGGACGACCGCCATGCCGAACCCGCCGGACGGACGGCGGCACAGGTCGTAGAACCACGCCAAGCGGCCCATCGCAGCGTGGTAGACCTCCGGTTTGTCGTCCATGATGTAGGTCGATGCGATCCCGCGCCAGAT
>Ga0265595_1002126_pt1 | contig 13945 bp, 12 predicted proteins | sample saktaG_15_FD_190148 | JGI IMG/M metagenome (GOLD analysis project Ga0265595, IMG submission 190148) | Saline water microbial communities from Sakinaw Lake, British Columbia, Canada - sak_2013_06_06_50m | ecosystem: Environmental > Aquatic > Non-marine Saline and Alkaline > Saline ... | reverse complement strand
GGAGTAGAGAAGAGATGGTTCAGTTAGACGCATTTTTGCAGACTGAACAATGCTCATATGCCTTTATTGCAGAAAAATTAGGAAGAAGTATTACCTCGGTAGAAAGACAGGCTCAAACTACTAATTGGGACGCTTGGAGGGCATTACCTAATATGGACCCAGTTACAGGTAGTGTTGGTGGCTCAGATCGGGCAGACTCTATTCAGAAAATGGTTAATTCTATTAATACATTAACCAGATGTGAGCATGAGAGACTTGAAGCTATATCTGAGAAAACTTTTTTAGAAAAGGTTAATCTTGATAAAGAAGGTCTTATTATTCCATTTAAAGAGTTGAAGGAATTAGCTGCCAAACAACTTGAAGGAATGGGGTTAGGTAATCCTGAATGTATGGATTTGGGAGAGGGTAGATATGTGGTTTTAGGGGATTCTCATGGTAAATATACTAGTAAGAGTATGTTTAAACTATTAACGCAAATAAACAAAACCCTTAAGCCCGATAAGATTATTCATATTGGACATATTGTTGACGATGATGATGATATTAGTTATGAATGGGGGAATTTTCATAATTTAGTCATTCTAGCTAAATCAGAAGAACTTCAGGTTATTCAGAATCAGAGGAATAAGTATAATTTTAGATATAGTGTTGTTAGGGGAGTTGTTAACTTAGGTTCGTTAGCGGTAATTAATCAAGATATGATACAGGACTATTCTAAACAAGCTATGTCTGGATTGGATGCTGAAATCTTTGAGGATAAGGCTATTTTTAATAATCATAGAAGAGAATTCTTTCCACGATGTACTAACGAAGATCAGTCCTATTTAGCTTCTCCCGGATGTATTTGTGAGAGGCATATTATAAGGACCATTAAGCAGATAGACTTTACTGATGGTAAGCATGTTAAGCAAGCAAAACCAGAAAGTTTCATTAAATACAGAAGAAATAAGCATCTTTGCAAATATTGGAGTCAGGGCTTGATTGTTGTTGAGGTAGATAAAGAGGATAATCATACCCTTATTCCATGTCCTATTATTAAAACTAAGAAGGGGCATACTACATCATATTTTGATAAGATAATATCATCTAGCGGAGTTTTTAAACCTCAGCATAAGATATTTGTTAATGGTGATGTTCATAGTGATAAGCATGATTGTTCAGTTTTAGATATTCAAGAAGCGATCTGTGCCGACTATAAGCCCGATACTCATGTTAATGTTGGAGATACTCATAATTACTTAGCCTTAAATCATCATGTAATGGATAGAGGTGAGACGATATGGGATCAGAAGGTTTTAGATGAGGCTTATCATACTCATTACGTATTAAAAAGGATGAGGAAGTGGGCTAAGAAGTCTTACCTTATATATGGTAATCATGAGAGATTCGCAACAGATTTTGTAGCTAAGTTTCCTCAGTTTGGAGAATACTTAGATTTTAGATTTTTGTGCGGAGTGGATGATTTAGATTATGATCTTGTAAACTTAAAGGGAGTTCTTAAAATAGGTCCAACTAAGTTTGTTCATGGTGAAGTAAGTATGTATGGTCAGACAGGAAGTAAGCTTGAGAAGGCTTCAAAGACATTCGGTGGGACTGTTTTTATAGGTCACGTTCATTATCCTGCCATAAGATACGGATGTCTTAGCGTAGGTTTAAGTGGGGAATTAAATCAAGATTATAATGAACCAATGGCTTCCACTTGGATACATGGGTTTGGACTATGTAATCATTTTGATGGTAAGAGTTTTCCTACTACATTGGCTATAATTAAGAATAAGATTCTTATAAATGGAAAAGCATATATTCCAAGTAAAAAGCCTCAGCTATGGAAGCCTACGAGTTACAAAGCTAAGATAGTTTTTGAGGATAAATAAAGGACATATTCCTTCGTTTGTTGAATAAATCTATTGAATATTTGTAAAAATACATTATCATATCTATATGAAAAATAAAATCATAAATTATTTTGTTGGATTGCCATCTAAAAGTGGAGGGATGCCTCGTGTTTTTAGGTCTCCTGTTACTATGGGGTCAGATGTAGCTTTAAAGCTTCTTAATCAGCAACTCAAAAGAAACAAAAAAGACCTCGTTAAGGGTGATTTATTGCATGTTTGTTTTGATGTTGATTCTGATATGATCTATTTACCTAATGCTTCAGCTTTTTCAAAGGAAATGACAACTCCATTGTTACAAGCGGCTAAGATTAGGATATCTAAGGATTTTGGAGGTTATGCAGGAAGACCCCCAATAGAGGGAAGTCCGTTTAGTTCTATCAGGGTGAGATCATTAAATAGTTTTCCTTATGCCAGTAAAACAATAGGGGAGCATTATGAGGGTAGGGTTTATACTGACATTCCCGTTGTTGAAGTTAATCTAGGTAGAATGTCTATGACAAAAAAAGCTCTTCCGCCTATATTTCAACAGAAGGGTTTTATGGGAGGGTATATTAGTCCGTCTCTTGCTAAGTCAGTAACATTTTATGATGAACTAGACGTACAGGGTAACAAGCTTAAAACTCCAATAGCGGTTCTTAAGCAAGTGACTCCATTCATTCTTATTAATATGGAAAGAGGAGCAGAAAGAGAAAACAGAGAGCCAACTGCCACAGAGAAGGAAGGGGTAGTTCTAAATGGTTATAGGGATTACTTATATGATACTCAAGAAGCCGATAAAGAAAAATATATGGCAGAAGATATTAGTTCTTTTGCAGATCTTTATTCTATTAAGAGGCAGTTGTATTTAGGATGGTCTTTAGAGGAAGTTTCTCTTATGTTCTCAGGAACTGTTAGAAACTTACACGATTTGATAAATTTCATACACAGACTTATGGTAGCATCAGATTCGTTGGTTTCGGAAGGATACAAAAACCTTGCAGCCAATCCATATTATATAACTTTTAAAATAGACCCCAAGACATTCCCAATTAAGATAGAAACTATCATGGATATGGAAACGGGTAGGGTTGATCCATTTAAGCAGTTTGAATATTTTAAAGTGATTGATTATGATTTGAAAACGAACTATATTATTATTGAAACTCCTATTCTTATACCAGTAGAACTATGCCAAAGCATTTTAAATGCAAAAACGTCTCCTTTTATAGGTAAGTATAATCCTGTTTTCAATACCATAGATTCTAAAGGTGAAGATGCTTCTTTTTCTAGCCTCAAACCAGAAAAAAGACAGTTAGCCAAAATCAAAGCCTTAGTTGGAAGAGAAGTTCCAGAAGACAAACAGACTACTTTGGATTATAGGGTAGGTCCTGAAGCTAAGGGGGAATGGGCGACTAATCCAAATGTTTTTAACGTAAGGAAAATATCGGACTATTTGTACGCTACTGATTATATTAAAGATATGTGTGAACAGTTAGGTGAGCCGTTTTTAGATTTTGATGTTATTATCGGTCCGATTGAGAGGTTTATGGGGCAGGGATCTCAAGGTGGTTTTATAGATGAGGATGGATTTAAAAAGGCAAAGCCTCCTATGGAAATACCCTACAAGTTAATGGAAGGACTTTATATGACCCCTCCATGTATATTAATAAATTCAGTTTCAATGCCCTCTTATGCCGACCAAACAGAAACTTTAATTCATGAGTATCGTCATTATATTTATGGCAGACAAAATCCTAATTATGAAAAAAGTTATGGAGATATGTCAGGCAAGAAGGGAGACGAACATCTTAAGGAGTGGGATAAGTACTTGTCAGATCCTAATGAAGTTGAAGCACATAGTATTGAAATCAAGTATGCCCTATCTTTAGGAAAGTCAGTTGATGAAATAATAAGAGATAAAGTTGGTGGAAGGATAACTATGGAAAACTACCCTATTGCACTAAAGTTTGAAGAGTTAGTGCGTAGGGTTGCAGAAGAAATGAATAAAAAGGAAGAACAAAATGAAGAGCCTATTGGAAAAAACAGTTGAGTTAGATAATGTGATTCGTCAAATGAGAAAAATGGAAAGCAAGATGAGGTCGGGACAGTGGATCGATGCATGGAGGGACTGTAATAAGGTTATATCTTTATTAGAAAAATCTAAGGAAGATATCATCAGGAACAGTGAAAATGCGAAATAATTTTTGGGAAGAACAAATGATGACTTCTAACATATCTGATTTTCATGAAGTGGTTATGTCCGAAATGGAAATACCTGAATGGATGAATATTAATTGTCCATTTTGTGATAAGGAGTTACCATTGCGCTCTATCAGATCTGTTAGCATTAAATTTAATACTAGAAATCTTGGAGACATAGCCGTTGAAGTCCTTTGTGATGAATGTGGACAAATGGATAATGTATACTTCAGAAAAGAGATAGAAAAACTTCCCGACTTTATAGCTTTTATAAAAGGGGAACAAAAACCAAAAAGCCTGCCAATTCTGGAAAAGGAAATGTATACAATGCAGTATAATAATGTAATGGAAAAAATGGTTGAAAGGCAAAGGCAAAGCGGAGGATAACCATGTCATTCATTAAGAAAGGAACAGTATCATCAACAATAGTTACATCATCATCAGTATATACATGTAATAAATGCGATCATGTGGAAGTAGTCAGGGGCGATATTGAAGATGGTAATAAGAAATGTCCCAAATGTGAAGGGGAAATGCAACTCATTTCCGCTTCTACAGGCGATGATGAAGATATAGAGGAATCTTCAAGTTTAACCGAAGAGTCTTAATAGTCTTAATAGAGAGATAACCAATAACATGGCTATAAAAATCGTCATAGGAAACGTGTATTCTAAAATAGTAGGATCATTACCCGATAAAGTTCAAACTGAATTGGATGATGCTCTCTCTTATAAACACCCCGATGCTAGATACATTCCAAGTGTAAAGAAGAAACAATGGGATGGTGTTTTTAGATTGTACTATCGCCACAAAGGACAGCAATTTTATACTGGATTATTAGCCTTTGTTAGGGATATATTAAAAGACAATAATATCCCATATGTAGCACAGGATGATAGGATTAACCCCGGCAAGAATTATCCTGAATTAACATTTACTCCCCCTCCTAATTATGATGAGAGAGATTATCAGGGCTTTACGGTTGATCGCTCAGAACTTTTTACAAGAGGTGTTATAAGCCTTGCGACGGGTGGTGGTAAAACTATGACTGTTGTGAAGCTTATTGCTAAATTACAAACTTATCCGTTTCTATTTTTTGTTTTAACTAAAGATTTAATGGATCAGGCTCATGATACCCTTTCTACTTGTTTAAAGGTTCCTATAGGGCGTATTGGAGACGGACAGGCAGATTTTCAAAAGATAAGCGTATGTACTATCCAAACAGCTATTAGGGCTTTAAATGCTCAGAATAGTAAATTCAAACTTAAAGATTATAAATTTGATGATGAAGATGCGTGGGATGAGAAGGGTATTGAAAGCGCAGAAAAAGTAGCTAAAATACAGAAACTTATAAGGATGTGTAAGGGGCTATATATGGACGAAACACATCATGCCGCCTCAAAAACTTGTGTGGATGTTTTGACATGTGCAAAAAATGCTTATTGGCGTTTTGGTGGTTCTGCAACGCCCTATAGAGAGTCGGGTGATGAAATAATGATTCAAGCTATGTTCGGGTCAAAGATAGTTGACATTAATGCTTCTTATCTTATTAAAGAAGGGCATTTAATTCATCCTTATATTTTCTTTGAACCTATTGATAGTGAATGTGATTATCATTCTTATGCTAAAATATATAAGGAATGTATTGTAGAAAATGAATCATTTAATCGTCATGTTGCAGATACCGCTAAACATTTGATGTCTCGTAATTTGAGCACCTTGATTTTGGTTCAACAGTATAAGCAGGGAGATCTTTTAAAGAAGATGATTCCCGGAGCGGAGTTTGTTACGGGTAAAATGTCAAGTAAAAATAGAAGGGAGGCTATTCAGGATTTAAGAGACAGAAAGAGTCTTTGTATGATAGCAACGAGTTTGGCAGATGAGGGATTAGATATTCCAACTCTTGATGCAGCATTGTTAGCGGGAGGAGGGGCATCTGCTACTAGGGTTAATCAAAGAATAGGAAGAACCTTAAGGCAAGACAAAAAAGATCCCAAGGATGATTCCATTGTTATAGTTTATGATCACTATAAGACTAGGTTTCTTAAGGATCATACCAAAAAAGTTAGAAGAATATTGAAGAAAGAGCCTGAATTCACCATTATGGAATCAAAAGGCGAAGGTTTTATTAACGACGAAATAGATGATGTATTAGGATTTCCACATACTTCTAAAGATATATTTGAATTTTGACATACTCCCCACGAATAAATTCGGGGGATTCTAGGATTTAAGCGAGAGCGGCTTGACTTGCGTCAAGTCTGACGCTCTCTGTCCAACAGGATGATGCCCCATCCTTAAAATCATTTAATTCTATTAATTCTTTGCTACCTTTATTAATAATATTAATAGCAGCATTCATGTCTCTATTGTGGGAAACCAAACATTTAGGACATGTCCATGTCCTATCTCGTTTGGTTAATGCGTTATTTTTGAATCCACATGAGTTGCATGTTTTAGTACTAGCAAACCATTTATCAATATGATGAATGGTTTTTCCATATTCTAAAGCTTTATGTTCTAATATGTTCATAAAATCAGAAAAACCTAAATCATTGATTTTCCTGCCATGTTCTTTTTTCATGGAAGAAATATCTAATGTTTCAAACAACATAATATCATATGTTTTACATAATTCTTTAGCAAGTTTAAAGTGAAAATCTCTTCTTTGATTTGCTACTTTTTTGTGAATTCTTGCTAAATTATGTTTAGCTTGTTTTTGGTTGTTTGAACCTTTGATTTTTCTTGATAATTTTTTATTAGCTTTAGTTATCTTTTTTCTGTTTTGTTTAAAGAACAAGGGTGATTTGATTTTTATCCCATCATTTTTAACTAGAAAATCCATACAACCAAAATCAAAACCTGCGGTTTTGCCCGTCATTGAGATTAATTTTGAATCATTTTCTAATTCACAAATGAAGTAAACATACCAGTCACCTAATTTATCTTTTTTAACATTAACGCATTTTATTTCTCCTTCCATTTCTCTTGATTTATAATATTTATAAATTCTTTTGTTAATTTTAACTTGATTATACGGCAGGATTTTATATCCTGCTTGTTTCAGAGTGAAACTTGAATAAGTTTGTGATTTCCTAAATGAAGGTGGACTTACTTTTCTTGTTTTAGTTTTCTTTTTACAATTTTTGAAGAAGGCTTGATAGCCTTCTTCAATTCTGTCGGTAATATCTTGAATTGATTGAGATCCCACTTTTTTCCAAAACGAATACTTATCAAGTTTTTTAAGCTTGGTTATGTGTTTTTGGAGTTGATATTTATTCAAGTGTTTTTTATACATTTTGTAATATTTATAATGAAGGGCAATGCAATGATTATATATGTTACCACATATTTTTGTTTGTTCATTCAAGTGCTTATTCTTTTTTGAATGATATAATTTATATTTGTATGTCTTTATCATTTTCTTTAAGTACCTTGAGATATCTTTTCAAAAACATTTTAAACGCTCCAGAAATATTAATTGCATAATTATCTTTAAGTTCTTCCATGATTTCAAATTCTTCTTGATTTAATCTAAAAGCATAAGGGTATTGTTTTTTAACATAATTATTTTTCATGCTTATTTATTCAATACTTTTTAAATAATTCCTTCTTTTATTTTTAAAAACTATTACTTGATTTATTTTTATTTCGACGTATAATATATTCAAGTTGGTTCAAGTTGGTTTAGGGGCAATTCATCCCCATGGCTGAAGCGAGGGGCTTTCTTGCCCCGACCTTCGGTAAAGAATGTTGTAGGCTTCCTGTATAATGATAAAAATAGATGAGGTAATTGCAATGGATGATTTTTTTGAAGTGATGGAATCTAAGCGTGACAAAGAAGATATCGTTAAGAAAATATCTTCTATTCCCAGTAATTATGTCGGCAGTAAGAGACGATTGTTGACTCATATATGGGATGTTTTAGAAGATAATGAGGTTGAGTTTAATAGTGCTCTTGATGCATTCTCTGGAAGCGCTATGGTATCTCTTCTATTTAAGGCAATGGGAAAAGAAGTTTATTCAAATGATCTTCTAACTTCATCAGCTATTACGGCAGTTTGTTTATTAGAAAATGATGATATCCCTCTTACCCAGTCAGATATTCAGTTCTTATGTAATAATGAGCCTGATGATACGGGAACATTCGTTTTAGATAATTATAATGGCAAGTTTTTTACTGAAAAGGAATGTAAGTTCTTAGATAGATATAGGAAAAATGTAGAAACACTTTGTGGGGATAAGTTCTATTGTGGGTTAGAGATATTAAATAAGGCAACTTTAGCTAGTATTCCTAATAGTAATTTTTCGGTTTATGGTAAGGATCTTAAACAGCTTCGTGGTGCTCATACGGTTGGAGAGTCTTTTTGGAATGAGAAGTGGAGAGATACAACCAGAAAGCGCCGAGACGATAATAACGAAATTATGTTTAATAAGTCCATGAATGAGATGTATCAGAAATACAAAGGGGCATTCTCCCTGTTAGCTATCGAGAATCACGTAAATCAACATTGTTTTTTGGGCGGTAGATATTACAATGGACAAACTGTTGCTAATTTACAACATAGATTAGAGCATGATAAAAGTCAGGGCAAGGAGATAACAGATATATCCCTAAATGTAGATAAGTTTAAGAAAGCATTAGTAAATGGAAAAGGATGTGTTTTTAATTCAGATATATTGGATCTTTTAGAATCAAAGATAGTTACTACAGACTTGCTATATTTAGATCCTCCTTATGGTGGGGCAAGTAGCGATTATGCTGTTTTATATCGTTTCTTAGAAGAGTATCTGTATGGTCAAAGACTAGAAGACCTAGAGCATATTCAAAAAGGCTCTAAGCGTTTTAGTAAGAAGAAGGGGTATCAGGAACAGTTTGAACATCTTCTTTCTTTAAGCGGAGATTTTAAGACTTGGCTTATTAGTTATAATGAGTCATCTTATGCTGATTTAGATACTATAACAGCAACTATTAAGGATGCTGGGAAGAGTACGGTAGATACGTTTCCTGTTCCAATTACATACCAATATAGAAAGGGAAAGAATGTTGTAGATGCTGACCATTTTAAGAATGGTTATAGCGACTCAGGACATAAGTATGAACAAAGAGGTATAGAGTATCTTATTTTGGCGAGATAACATGAATAAATCGGTAATAGACATAACTAGACATGAGAGGAGGTATTATCAATTAAGCCCTTACATGTGGAATTGTTACATCGGTTTAAAGTGTTCTCAAATGAAAGTAGCTAGTTGTTTGATGTCTAATCTCCTGTCCAATAAAATGTATAATGATTCTCAGCAGGATAGAAGGATATATACTAGCGTTTGTTTGACTGTTGAAGATGTTCTTGCTGAAATGAATTCGGCCAAGTATTATAACGGGGCTAACATAGAGACAGATGTTGCTAATTTGAGAAAACGCTTTATTGAATTGCATGGCGGTAATATTTTTTATCAATGGAAGTATCGTGGGTTATATATCTTTATTATGGAGCGTAACTTTAGGGCTTGGACATATTATAATTCTAAGGCAACCGTTCCTCCAAGAACACTTAAGAGGCTTTTGCCATTGTTGAGTAAAATAATGGCAAGGATGGCTACCTTTTATAAAGTAAAAAATGGAGTGGTTTCAGATAGGGTTAAATTAGAAAATTCATTGGGTTGTTTTGTTAATAATATGTTGAGCAAAATGGCAATAGTCGTATCTAAAGACTTGCCTAGATGGGAGAACAATAAAAGTCTTTTTGAGTATGTGCTAAAGTTAGAGGCGTTGTTGGCAAATATAGATGATGAAGAGGGCTTGGAGGAGGATGATGGTTTTATGTTTCGTCTTCCTCCTTCAGTTCGCAAAGAAGTATTTAAAGAAAGAGGAATAGTGGAGGCAGATATAATGACTAAATTAGACATGGAAAAGATAATACCTCAAAACGGAAAACTTGGGGATAAGAAAAAACGTAAAGTTTCTGATAAGGTTAAAAAAACAAAAACAAAAAGTAATGTAGACCCAACGGTAGCTATAGAAGCTCAGCCGTTAATATATGAGATAGCTATAAATCCATTTGAAGACGCTAAAATGTTTGTTAAGTTTTTCCAGAAGGGAGTTAGGAACTTTAATAATAATGCTATACTCCCTTATATCGGAGCAGAAACTAAAGATGCTGGTCTAATAATGGATAAAATGAAAGATGAAGGAAGAAAAGATGATAGGGAATTTTTGTTGTCTTGGATGAGATGGCATTTTCAGTATAACTTAAAAGGACAGAAGATATATAACATTAAGCATACATGTGTAAAAAAGTTTGGAGAAACTTTCACAGATTACAGTTCAACGTATCAGTCTATTAAAGATAAGATGAACTTAATACCCGAATAATTGTATAATATAAAATTATGAATATAGATGAAGAACATATTAAGAAGGTGGCGCATCTTCGTAGGATAAGGCAACAGGCAGCAGCTATTTTACATAGAGGGGTATCAGCAGGCATACCAGAGCGGTTTATTAGAACTAAGAAGCAAGATTTTCAAAATTTGCTTTGCGACAAATATCATAACAATGTAGAGGCTATAGCTAATCTTGTTTATGATAATTCCGATAGGCTTTTAACCATTCCTAGTATTCTTGTTGATGGGGGTAATCCTATGGTTAGAACTCAGGTTGGATGCATAATATTGTTTAGGGTTATTGCATGTGATAAAAGAGGAATATATCATCGTTGTGATAGGTTGTCTCATAAGTTAGAAGATATGAAATCTGATGGAACAATGTCTCGCAATGCATATGTTGACAATCTTCAGGATTATGATGGTATGTTTATAGGGGAAGTAAAATTGTCAAGCTTTAATGAGTATTTCATGGCAGGTAGTTTTATGGATGAATTGTTGGGTTTTCGTTATGATAATATGCTTCCGACTATCTTTTCTTTTACAAAGCCTTTATCTTCTACAAGTGATATACAGGCAAAGGTGGCAGGGGATACGATAGCAGCATTATCTGTTCGTGAATTTGCAAGTGAAGATAGAAAGACTAACCCAACGACTAATGTTTTAAGGATAAGAGTAAAAAATATATGAGTTCAGGAAGATTAAATAATCAGGAAGTAGAACGAATTGCTGAAAAAGAAGAAAGGCGATTTCTCAGTTTATTGTTGAAAGAAAAAGGATGCTTAACTGATGCTGTTGAAAGCGGAATTAAGCCCGGTAAGGATGGTCATTTTTGGTTTTCAGATCATCGTTGGTTATACAGTTTCATTCATAAGCATTATAAGGCACATGGTTCTTTGTTAACTCGTTCAAGTATGGAGAGCTTATTAGTTACCCAAGACTCTATACAGGAGGAAGATTGTAGCGCCGGTATGGGAATGTGGGATACAACATGGTCTAATAATGAAGCAAGTAAAGAAGATTATCCTTTCCTTAAGAAGTCTTTAGATGCTAGATATAGACAGTGGCAAATGGTTGATATTTTACAAGATAAGTTGCCATCACTAATAAAGGCTTGTGGTAATCAGGAAGATTTAGTTGACGATATACAAACTGATATTAATGGCATATCTTGTTTAGCAGAAGATAACTATTCTCTTGTTATGGATGCTACAGAGGGTATGGATAAGAGTATAGAACATATTACTAAAATGAGAGATAACCCAGAGGCTTTTAGAGGCATTATGTGTGGTATCAGAGGTATTGACGAAATGTATTATGGTTTCGTAAGGGGTAGTTATACAATCGTTAGTGGTATGGTTAATGGTGGTAAATCAACCCTTATGTTCAATATGGGTTGGAATATGGCTAAGGCTGGCTATAGGGTTATATATGTTAGTATTGAAAAAGAGGCTGTTCCTATCTTTGAACGAGTTTTATCTTTACACACTATGATAGATTATAACCGTATTAAGATAGGCGGTAAGGGAACAGCGGGAATATCAGATTATTATTATCAGAAGTATATTGATGGAGCAAAAGACGTTAAAGATAAGATAGGAAACAACTTTATCGTATTTCAAGAAACTCAAGGCGTTAAGCTGGCTAAAATACTTGGTAAGGCTGATAGAATCCATTCCAGAAACCCCGTAGATGTTATGATTGTTGATTACTTGGGCGTTATAGGATTAGAAGAACGTTTTCAGGGTAGACCAGATCTTGATTTAGCGGCTGTATCATTAAAATTACAATCTTGGGGTAAGTCTAATAGGATTGCAGTTGTTACAGGAATGCAGTTTAATAATTCAGCTACAAAAGAAATTAGAAAGAGAGTTGCTAAAATGTCTAGTGATGCAGATAATAGTGGCGTTTCTATGAACTCTGAAGATATCGGTGGCGCTCAAAAGGTTATTGCGGATTGTGAGAATTGTATCGGCGTAGCCTTAAATGAAGATGATCCTAAAACTAAAATGATATGTCATGTTATCAAAGCTAGAGATAATGAGAACCATAAGACAGTTGTATTGGATTTTGATGGAAGGATTGGGCGTGTTGGAGATCCTGAATTAGCTCCCGGACAAATAAGGGCTGTTGATGATTTGATATATAATGAAGAAATAACAGAAGATCAGTTACTTAGTGATGATGGACTGTTTTCAGAAACCCCAGAAGCCCCTATAGCCCCAGAGACCAAAGTGACTAAAGAGGTAGAAAAAACAGTAGAAAAGTCTAAAGAAAAAGATGCATTGGCTGATATAGATTTGGGTGATGCTGATTTAGACTTTTTAGACAGTATAGAGCCACCTAAGCCCCCAGTAAAACAGCCAAAAGGTTTAAGTGATGAAGAGAGGGCTACAGATGGAAATATGAAAGATAACTTAGACGACTTTTTGGGATAACAAGGGATTAATTATGGATAGCACAACACCGAAACAATTCAACGGAAAAATAGGATCTTATCATTTTGAATATGTTAAGAAAAACGTTGATCTTTCTGAGTTTATAGAGACTGAAATAGGATGTAGGTTGGCATGGACTGAACCTAATATTTCTGCCCATTGTGTCTGCCCCCTTCATGGAGATACAGATCCTTCTTTTAGTATGACATTTAAAGAAGAAGATGCCATATGGATTTATCAATGTTTTGGTTGTGGAGCTAAGGGAACAATAATAGATTTCGTACAACAATATCATTCGCTCCCCACTTCTACTTCGGCTGTTGCTTGGATATTTAAAAAATTCGGATGGGCTAACGATGAAGATTTAATGATAGAAAGTCTTAAGGGTGTTCAGAAAAAGATAAATTTAAAAAAGAAGATGGAATGCGCTAATGTTGTAACTTCAAATCAATGTAGAATGTTATTACGAAAAGATTATAGTAGATATGGTAAATGGGTTGCAGAAGCTTACAAAAGAATGAATAAGGCTCTAGACGAAGGTAATATAGATGTTTTAGAGTCAATGGGCTATGAGTTATCAAATAAATTAGGGGAAAAATAATGTCAGGCAAAAGAAAAGAATATATATCATGGGATGCTTACTTTTTAGGTATAGCCGCAATATCATCCTTTAGAAGCAAAGACCCTAGCACTCAAAACGGATGCTGTATAGTTGATTCCGATTCTTTAAATATATTGGCCACAGGATATAATGGGTTTTGCAGGGGGTGTTCTGATGATGAGTTTCCTTGGGCTAGAGAGGGGGAATCTAAGGGAGATACAAAATACCCATTCGTAGAGCACAGCGAACGCAATGCTATTTATTCAGCTGCTAGAAATGGAATATCGTTAAAAGGTTCCGTTTTATACCTGTATTCTGAAAAGGGTTATTATCCTTGCGACGAGTGTGCTAGGGCTATTATTCAGGCAGGCATAAAGGAAGTTAAAATGGCATGGGCTATAGATGGAGATACCGATGTTTATAGTTGGGCTGAGACTATGAGAATG
>Ga0265595_1002123_pt1 | contig 13968 bp, 12 predicted proteins | sample saktaG_15_FD_190148 | JGI IMG/M metagenome (GOLD analysis project Ga0265595, IMG submission 190148) | Saline water microbial communities from Sakinaw Lake, British Columbia, Canada - sak_2013_06_06_50m | ecosystem: Environmental > Aquatic > Non-marine Saline and Alkaline > Saline ... | reverse complement strand
TGATATGCCGGAAAATACGCCCCTTATAAGACGATCGGTATCAAATGGCTCCGTATCCCCCAGACCGGAAGAGACATCCTCCGGTTCTTCCAGAGACGCTATGGCCACGCCGCTGTATCGTTTTCCCCCGCTGAAGACAACATGATAACCGGCCTGTTCAAAATCCCCAACCGGAAATTTCGCGTCCTCAACCTTGGTCTCCTGCATACACAGGACATCCGGACGATTCTCCCGAAGCCACGGTATGACAATATGGAGGCGTGAACGTATGGAATTTACATTATAAGTGGCAATCTTGAACATAGTCATCACCAATCAGTCAGATAAGATATGCACTATCCTTCAGCTCTCCAATCGCAGACTCCACTCCGAACCGCACAGGCGGGCCCGGACGAGATGAACAACTAACCGAGACTATCCACAGCGGATATTTCCCGGCAACGCCCAGGGACATTTGTTTTAAGCGAGATCCCTCCTTTTGGCTGACGAATCTTTTCGGTTGGAAGGGGGATTTGGTCTGGTTGGGGGTGGATCATGCTCCATCTGAGTATGCTACTGATGGATTCTATGGCGTCTTGGGGTGTTTCGTAAACAGCCATGCCGGCCTTCCTGAATGTCGATGTGATGCTGATCCTCACCTTTTCCACCTCAAGGATGTTTTCGGTAAACCGCGCCAGGATGGGGATGATGGGTTTGTCGATCTTTTTTGCCACGGCCTCTATAACATGCGGTCCACTCTCGAGCTGATCACTCTGGAATGATGTAATGTAATCCAGAGAAAAATAGGGGATGATAATGTCGACGCTGTCATCACTGGCCATGGCCTCTATGGTATGTGCCATAATATTAAAATCAAAGCCGTAGAAACCGAGATCTACCGGATTCGTTGTGCTCGTATTCACATCACTGATTCTTTCGCTGATGATCTTTTTCGTTTTTTCCTGCAGTTCGGGCAACGACATTCCCCGTGAAGCGGCGATATCGGTGAATAACACCGACTCTCCACCACCTGCACCGAGAAATCCTATTCTTGTACCATGGGGGGTATGACTGGCAACCACCATCATGACCAGATCCACCATATGTTCAAAGTTATGGGCTTCGATACAGCCGCATTGTTTCATGACTGCAGTCCAGATCTCGTTACGCGCAGCCATAGCCCCAGTATGAGAGGCTGCTGCTTTTGCGCCATCATCGGTTGTGCCTCCTTTAAGAATAATGACAGGCTTAACCGGGGTTGCTCTCTTCAGGACCTCAATGAACCTCCCGGGATCTTTTATGTCTTCGATATATGCCGCTATTACCTTTATTGAATCGTCGGCTGCGAAATATTCCATGTAATCTTCAACCCGCAGGTCTATCTGGTTACCGTAAGAAACCACTTTATTGAGCTCCAGGTAGCGGGATTGGGCCATACGCAGGAAACTGTGCGTCATGCCGCCGGATTGTCCGAGAAACGCGACATTCCCAATCCCCTTGATGGGGGTTTTCGGTATGTCACAGGTGATGCCGGCCTCAGTACAGTGGATACCGATGCAGTTAGGCCCAATGATTCTGGTTAGACCTTTGCGTGCCTCTGTGAGCATCGCTTTTTCCAGATCGACGTTTCCCACCTCAGAAAAACCTGAGGTGAAGAAATGCAGAAACTTTGTCCCGTTTCTCACCGCGGCCCTGACGGTTTCAAGGGCAAGCCTTGCCGGGACCGATGCGATGGCAAGATCGATACTCTCTGGAAGATCATCCAGGGTTGCATATACTTTATCTCCATTTATATCAGTGTATTTCGGGTTTACCGGATAGAGATTCCCTTTGTAGCCGGACATCTGTATCACCTGATAGTATGGAAGCTTTCCCCCTCCAAGATTCGGCGATGCCCCGATTACCGCGATACTTCGTGGATAAAAAAGCCTTTCAAGATCCATAAAAACCATTCTTCCTTTCCTCTGTTGCACAGAGCGCATTATAATCAAACCTGGAGTCCGATAGCATATTATCGAAGTGAAAATCAAGCGTTTCACCGGGAAAACTGTGAGAAAACTTAGCTTTCTCCCTGCGGTCAAAATGACATTTACATTTCTTGATCGACATGATAGCAATCGCATTTCTCCATCAAAAAAATGAAGGGGCTGCTTGAGCCTTTAAGAAAAGGGGCTGGATTATGGGAAATATTATCAACCGTGATACGATCGGCGATATGGCCAGGAGAGCGGCAACAAAATACGGCGACAAGACCGCCATCATCTTCCGAGATGTAAGGCTTTCATTTTATGATCTCGAACGCGAGGCACGCCGCTTCGCCCTTCTCATGATGAAATACGGCATAAAAAAGGGAGACCGCGTTGCGGTCTATGCGTACAACTCTCATTACTATCCCATCAGCATGATCGGACTTGCCAAGATCGGCGCCATCCAGGTCCCGATCAATTACATGCTGAACGCCGAAGAGATCGCATACATCACAAACCATTCAGGGTCTAAAATCTTCATTGTAGAGGATAAACTTTATCCGGTCATCGCACAGTCTCAGGCAAAGTTCACCACAGTGGAAAAGTGGGGGTTCCTCCCCCTTGGGGATTCCATGGAACCTGACGGGTATTTCAACCTGATAACGGAAATGAAGACCATGCCCTGTGATGAACCACAGGTGGATGTAGACGCAGAGGACATCGCCCAGATCCCGTATACCAGCGGAACAGAATCAAAACCCAAAGGCGCCATGCTCTCTCACCGGGCGCTTATGTCGCAATATCACAGCTGTATCTTCGACGGCCAGTACGAGACAGAGGATGTAAGCCTGCATGCCCTGCCCCTTTTTCACTGCGCGCAGCTTCATTGCTTCCTCATGCCATACCTGTACATCGGGGCAACCAATGTCATCATGGACAAGGCAGACCCCCTGGAGATGATCATATCCATCGAGAAATTCCAGATCACCCATATGTTTGCCCCGCCCACGGTCTGGATCGGGATTCTGAATCACCCGGAATTCAAAAATCATAATCACGGCAGTCTCAAGAAGGCCGCATACGGCGCCAGCATCATGCCGGTAGAGATCATTAAGCAGCTCTGTGTAACCTTCCATGACCTTGAACTCTGGAACTACTACGGACAGACCGAGATGGGGCCGGTCGCAACCATCCTGAAACCTCACGATCAGCTCTTGAAACCGGGATCAGCAGGAAAGCCGGTCCTGAATGTCGAAACCCGGCTGATGAATGATGAGGGGAAGTTCGTCCCTGTAGGCATGGTAGGCGAGATCGTACACCGCTCCGGCCACGTCATGACAGGTTATCTCAACGATGAGGAAAAAACCAAAGAGGCCTTTGCCTTTGGCTGGTTCCACAGCGGAGACCTCGGCAAATTTGATGAAGACGGGTATCTGTACGTTGTTGACCGCAAGAAGGATATGATCAAGACTGGCGGAGAAAACGTCGCATCCAGGGAAGTTGAAGAGGTTTTATACCAGCACCCCGCCGTCGAGGAGGTGGCGGTCATCGGATTGCCCGATCCTAAATGGATCGAGATAGTGGCTGCCGTGGTCGTACTTAAAAAGGGTGCATCGATTACCGAGAAGGAACTGATCACCTACAGCAAAGAGCACCTGGCGGGATTCAAATGTCCCAAAAAGATCGTTATTAAAGACAATCTCCCGAAAAACCCGTCCGGCAAGATTCTCAAACGGGAGCTGAAAGAGGCACTGGGGAAGTAGTGCCCCCCCAGCAGAAGCTGGGGGCTTCGTTGCGTTACAAGCTTAAGCGGCGTCCATCTGACAGATGCGCTATGTAATTAATATTATACATAATAAAATAATCTAATTTTCATGAAGAAAGAAGTTCTGCCATCACCTACCTATACACCAAAAAAGAAAGGGCAACGTGCAAAGAGAATTGAATTGAAAGCGCGGTATTATTTTTAAAACAGATACACTTCCCCATTATTTTTTACAATTCAATTTATAGATAAAAAAGACGGAAGATAAAATGATTAATATATAAAATGCGAAAAATTTCTGAAACCCAAAAAGATCAATCAATGGGCCGGCTGCAATGGGAAATAATGCAGGAAGAATATTTCCGGCTCCAACAAATCCTGTATAAATAGCCCTGTTTTCCTTGCCCGATACCTCTAATAAAACACCATTCGTAGTTATGAAGAAAATCGAATACACGATACCACCCGCAATGAAAATGTATTTGATCTGAATAACATCATAAACCAAAATCGCACTGACGGTCATACATATAGATAACAGTACATTTCCATAAAGCAACCATTTGTATTTTACTTTGCTTGCAGATAATAAAATCAAGAAACTCACCAACACAATACCCACAACTTTAAATACTAAAAAGATGGCAGTATCGCTACTTTGTGTCTTAAATATTTCTTTGGCATATAACATTAAAAAAGGAAGAAAAGAAACAGCAATACCCTGGGTATTAACAAAGCCAAGGAAATAACCCAATTGGGGATTGGTCTTCAGTTCAGATTTCAATATTTGGAAAAAATTCTTTAACCCGATTATTTTTAATCGGGAAGGTTCTGTTTCTTTTAAATTCCAAAACCCTAATGAGGCAATTAAGAGTGCAAAAGAACCTATCAAGAAAGTATACGCATAATTTAATGGGAAGACCGAATTACTGATTACTGTTCTTGCTAAAAAGGCTGCAAATAAAACGATGATTCCGGTAATTATTTGCCTTGATGAGAAGAATCTTTTGCGTTTGTCTTCCAATACTGATTTCCCCAAGATATCTGTATAGCCAATATTGGCAAATGCGCCACCAAGTGCAAATATGGTAATAAGAACAAATATGATCCAAATAATATGGGAGGAATATTGAGATTGTAAATAGAACAGAATAATACCTAAACCCAACAATGAAAAAATCCTTGAATTGATCCCCAGCAATAGGAATTTCTTTTTATAAGATTTATTGCTGATGTAAGGTGCGAAAAATAACTGGGTAAAACTCGATCCGCCCAATAAAATTGCTGTCATAATTCCAACATGCATTGCACCACCTCCCGATTCAATTAGCATGGCTGGAATAACCGTATCCACATCCATAAAGACCTGTGCAAAGGCTAGAAAACTGGCATGCCATAAGAAGGAATAGAAATTCCGTTTTGATATTTCAGGAGTCAGGGACATAGTGAATTAAACAACTATTTATCTTTATCAATTACCGATTTCATGATGCCCTTTTTGATCGTAAAAAGCATATAATTTGCAGATTTATTGGCAAGCTCTTCATTGATCCACTTAATATGCTTTAACAATATTTTAATTATTAATTGATAAGACATTGCTTTCGATGGTCTGAAGTATAGGGGGGCTGTTTTTACTTGTCAATGTATATTTCGTATCGAAAAACAGGGGTTAGCGATACGATTGGGAGAGAAAGTTGGAGCCGCAGCGGCCCTTTTTAAAAAATCATATCACCTTTTGGTCGAGTCACCCGGCAAGAGGGTATTTTTGAGTACAATTCGAACAGACCTGTCCTCCACGCTTTTTTTCACGATGCGTCATGATTGGATGTATTCCTTCCAGAAGTATTAAGGGTCGTGATAGAGGTGACCATTACGTTTTGAAAGCTTGTAACCATACAAGAAAGGCAAGCCTGTTGATTTCAGGAAGAACATCACAGAATAAGCCATACCGGGACATTTACGTACCTGCTCTGTCAAATTTTGCACCCTTCACCTACGAATCAACGACGTTCTGTATCGCCTTGAGGTAAGGATTTCCGATTGTAATTAAGTCCTTTCAGGTTCTTTTGTGGACCTTGTATTGGTTGCGTCCTGATTGCTTGGCCTCATACATGGCAACGTCGGCGTTTTTCAGGAGCATAACCTCATCTGTTCCATCCTTTGGGTAGGTATTGATGCCTATACTCGTAGTCAAAAGGAGCCGATGGGTGTTGATGATGAAGGGTTTACGAAAACTGTCGACAATCTTCTGGACGACTTGGATTCCATCTTCTATTTTCTTCAGGTCAGGGAGGATCAGTAAAAACTCGTCGCCACCGAAGCGCGCAACGGTATCACCTTTTCTTAACGCCGCACTTAAACGCTCTGCAGTCGCTTTGAGAACGAGATCACCCACATCGTGACCCAATGTATCATTCACATCCTTGAATTTATCGAGATCAAGCATCGCAATTCCTACTTCTTTTTGATTCCTTTGAGCCTGGGCTAAGGCAATACCCAATCGATCGGAGAAAAGCTTGCGATTGGGAAGACCTGTCAGGGAATCATGGTATGCCATCTGCCGGATATTTTCCTCTGCCTGCTCGCGATTTGTCATTTCTGTCCTTAACTCGATATTGGCCTTTTCCAGGTCCAATGTAGTATTTGCCAGAGCGATCGCCTGGCCGTGCGAGTGGTTCAATGACAATACTATGATGAACAACAACAGGCTGACAATGATGCCAAGCAATAGAATGAAGTTCGTTAAGCCGGTCTCAATGTTTTCTTCGAAATATTTTGAGGAAACAAAAAGCAACAACCATTTATGGCCAGCATATTCTAAGATGGATTGGTAGGTGGCAAAATGGTGATGACCAGAGTGGTCGAGATCTCCTTCAGCGTTCCTGCTAATATACAGCAAGGTCTCCTTCAGTGGCTTATCGCCATCAAAAATCTGAAGTTCAGCATATCCTTGATTCTCGCGAAGGATGTCCTGCATGAAATTATTCATGCGAAAAGGACTGTAAACATATCCATTTAACTCCTCGCGCCGTTTTTCCAATATCTTCGGTAGATCACCTTTGCGGTAAACCGGTAGGTACATGAGAAAGCCAGCCTGTACGTCAGTACTTACTTCCTGGACCAGGATGACCTTACCGCTCATGGCCACCAATCCAGTATCCCGCGCCCTTGCCATGGCCTCTTTACGCACTGGCTCGGAAAACATATCATAACCAAAAGCACGCTGATTTCGCCAATCGAAGGGCTCCAGGAAGATAATCGAAGTGTATTCCGGGCGCTCTCCCCCCGGGTTTATATCGTACTGTGGGAAACCCTCAGCACGAATCTGACGCACGTGAGGCTCCTTTTCTGAAGGAAGAATTCTTTTGGCAAAACCAACTCCTTGAACCCCCTGATAATTTCGGCTGATATCCAGACTTGTCACATAGGCCTGCCACCCCCGACGAGTGACTTTGTCAGCAGCAGCAAAAAGCCCGGAGCAACCCCGGAGCAAATATTCATATGTCTTGAGGCGCTCGTTAATTTCTGACTCTATTGTCTTAACGCGAAAATCAAAACGCGCTTGAGCTCTTTTGGTCACTTCCCCCCTTGTGATGTACCAAGTGGTGAAAGTTGTAAGCAGCAAAATCACCAGGACAATCCAAGCGCCCCACCTGCCCAAATAGCCAAGGCGAAAGGCCATAGCTGTACCTGACGTCTGAGTGAAAATCTGACCAGGCAATCCCCTTGAATACTTATCTTGCATCATCGGTCTCCGCTTATAATTAAGACCCTTTCAGCTTAAAGCCTTCTTCCCGAAACAATCTCAGACAGGCATCTACGACATCATTATCATAAAGTGTTCCCTTATTGCCCTCGATCTCTTTCAGGCCTGCCTCAATGCCCAGAGAGGCACGGTAGGGACGGTGGGAGGCCATGGCTTCCACGACATCCGCCACAGTCATGATGCGGGCCTCCATGATGATCTCATCCCCCTTCAGGTTTCTTGGATAACCTGAACCATCCATCCGTTCATGGTGCTGATAGACTATCTCCGCCAGGGGCCACGGAGATTCCACATCCTTCAGCATCTCATACCCTCTCAGGGAGTGCTCCTTTATCAGGGAAAACTCGATTTCAGACAGTTTGGTCGGCTTGGATAATATTTCCGCGGGTATGGACAGCTTCCCGATGTCATGGATGGAACCGGCCATGCGGATGCTCTCGATCCTGTCCTTTGACAATCCCATCTCGGTGGCAATGGCGTGAGCAAGATCGGCAACTCGGAGCTGGTGACCGGCGGTATAGGGGTCTCTGACCTCAACGGCCGATACCATGACCTGAATAGTAGTGCTAACTGCCTTCTGGAGACTTTCGAGGGTTTGTTGAAGTTCTTTCTCGGCTTTCTCGCGGGCGGTGATGTCCTGTCCAATAGAAAGCAAGCCTACCGTGTTACCCTTCTCATCCTTGAGAGTCTTGTCGTACCATTCAATTATGCGCTCACAACCGTCTTTCGTCACGATTGGATTTACATTACCACGTGTTTGAATGTCATCAATTGCTTCAAGAAACATTGCTCTAATTCGATTTCGAAAACGCTCTGGTATGAACGTAGAAAACCAATCTTTCCCCTGAACCTCCTCAGCCGTGTAGCCTGAAACGTCTTCCATGTAAGGATTTATCTTGACAATATGCCCTTTTGTATCGAGGGCCAGAACAATAGTTTGTGCTGTCTGAATCATACTTTCGACAAAATATTTCTCTCCATGCAGCACCTCCTCGGCCTGTTTGCGGATGGTTATGTCACGGGTTACTCCGAGGATGCCCGCCGGTTGCTGATTTTCATCCCTGAGCAGGGAAAGTTTCACCTCCGTCCATAAGGTGGTCCCATCTTTCCGGAACATTTCCAGCTCAAGCGTCCGGGATACGACGGGCTCTTTCTGCTCGGTTTCTTCCAGTTCCAAGACCTCGGCCACGGTCCTCATGGCCAGATCCCAGGAGGAGGGGGTCAATGTTTCTGAAGCTGGTTGTTTAAACACCTCGTCCGGTTCGTATCCCCTCAGGATTTTTATGGAAGGGCTGACATAGGTGTATTTCAGATTCATATCCAGAACAAAAATGACGTCATTGGCATTATCGGCCAGCAGGCGATATTGTTTTTCGCTTTCCCTCAGCGCCTCTTCCGCTCGCTTGCGGTCGGTAATGTCCCGGGTAATGCTGAGAATATGGGGAACACCATCGAGGTCGATTATGGAAGCTGACATCAACCCTCGCACGATATCACCGCTCTTTATTCTAAAAGAGGCCTCAAGGTTAATGACTTCCCCGTCTTTTTTTAATCCGGCTACCAGTCGTTGCCTGTCCTCGATATTGTCCCAGATATTGTATTCTATGGAGGTTTTCCCGATGATTTCCTCTTCGGTATATCCCAAAATCCTGGTAAATCCCGGATTGATCGAGATATACATTCCGTCTTCCAGGCGGTTGATATTTACGGAATCCGGACTGGTATAAAAAGCCTTACGGAATTTTTCTTCACTTATGGTTAAGGCCTCAAGCGCCCACTTGCGTTCTGTCTCAGATTGTTCCAGTTCCTGTATTTCCTGCTTTAGGACTGATATTTCTTTGAGGAGTTCTTGATTTGTCAGGGCTTGATCTTTCATCCAATGCCTCCCAGTAATGACAAAGGTTGATGCCTGAATAGAAAGAAAATAGATTGTATTTATATTAGTCTTATTTAACCGCTTGAAATCTATCTGATACTCATTAAGATGTCAAATGAAATGTGTAGTCCATCAGACAACTTTTGCCATTTGAAATCAGCTACTTTTCCTGACTTATGTTGATTGTGTAGTACAGGAAGAACACCACGAGAAAAGCCATACCGGGACATTTACGTACCCGCTCTGTCAGATTTTGCACCCTTCACCTTGTGTTCTAAAAGGAGGTCAGAAGGTATACAATACCCGGGACGCCGGGGTAAATGGGGAGAAAGAATCTACAAATCCTCAAGGACCTTTCATTGGAAATTCAGCGATTCCAAATTGTAATATACAGTGTCCATAAAATTTTTTGACAAAAGATTATTAAGCTGTATTGTTTTTCTTGGTTTCTGCGGGAGGGATTTCCCCATATCTTACAACCATTAGGCGTATTTAGCTAAAAATTGTTGCAGCTGTCCCTATTTTTTATAAAGGGGCCTTCCCTATTAGAATGCAATCTTTTATCAAGTCAAAAAGGATAAGGGTTGACAAAAATGGCCTACTCTGGCAAAGAAGACGGAAAATATTTTGGAGATCGAATACATGCGTGATGCAACAAAGAAACTCGACAATCCCATGGCCGTCATCGGCGCGTTGGCGAAGGCCATGTATGAATCGTACGGCGATGAAGTCCTGCCCGTTTTCGAATCCGTGCTCAGGGAATACGGTTACCAACGAGGGCTGGCTCTCCGGCGTAAGCTTGACGACAAGAATTTTGTTGATCGGATTGAGGCGTGGATGGCGCCCGCTTTCGAGGCGGGTGGAGGCAAGACCGTCGAGAAGACGCTCAACAGCATTACGGTGAAGGGGTCCGCCTGTCCATTCAACCTTCATGGGTGCGGCCGCGACCTCTGCATCGCCCTCATGGGGTTTGACCAGGGCTTCGCCTCCGCGCTGGCAGACCATGAGGTCACTCTGGAAATCGCCACCTCACTGGCCGGGGGCGATGAGGACTGTCTGGTTACGTGGAGCGTGCCGTAAGAGCGTACGTTATTACCCCGGCAATTAAAAGAATACGTCGACTTTTCTCATGGTATATGTCCTCAATGTGCCCAAGGGAATTATGGTGACCTATTCGATTTGGCAACAAGATCCAGAAAGAGATACTGCTCGCTGACCAGTCACTCAAGCTGCCGTGAAAACGCTGACGCATTTTCACGGCAGCTTAGTCCATTCAATAATCTGGCCCGATCAGCACACCCATGTTGAAACAAAGTCAGAACTGCTGCCAATAGCCAGGCGGTTCGTTATTTGAAGGAACGGAAGAAAATAATTTCGTTGAGGGATAAATTTATCTATTGACATCAGGAGGCCTTATAAGTGTAATACAGTCTGGATCAGGAGAAACGCTGTCACACAGATGGTTGGCTCCACAATCGTATCAAAGCCTTCTTCGATCTGGCTAGTAATTGTCAATATCTCCTGGCTACATCTTTGCTGTCTTAAACGATACCACCACAGCCCCGGCCTTTAATTCATCAAGATAATCCGCCCACGTCTGCATCATCTTTCGACATTCTTCAAGGTGGGCTGTCCGGTTGTATGCTCACCCGTTGGGATCCCTTACGGCATGGGCAAGCTGATGCTCGATATAATCAGGGCGGATGTGCAAGACCTTATCAAGGATGGTTCGTGCCATTGCCCGGAAACCATGGCCGGCCATGGTTTCCTTATCGTACCCCATACGGCGAAGTGCTGCATTGACGGCATTGTTGCTCATCGGCCGTGCAAAGGACCGCGCGGAAGGGAAAACGTATTGGTTTGCTCCCGTCAATTCCTTCAGTTGTGTCAATGTCTCTACCGCCTGACGGCATAGGGGTACAATATGCGCCTGTTTCATTTTCATCTTATGTGGAGGGATGTTCCAAACAGCTTCTTCAAGATCGATCTCGTCCCATTCTGCATGCCGCAGTTCCCCTGGACGGACAAATAACATCGGGGCAAGTCTCAACACAACAAAATGTCCCTGGTAGCCATCCAATGCCCTCAAGAGTGGTGCGACTTCTTTGGGCTCCGTTATCGGCAGCATGATGCTTTTCTCTCGGTTGCGGTAATGCTCCTTTTAGATCGGCCGCAGGGTCACGCTCTGCCCTTCCCGTGGCGACGGCATATCGAAAAACCTGACCTGCAATGGTTCTAATTCTGTGCGCCGATCCAGGGGAAAAGATCGCGCTCCAATCGGCTCATAATTGTGGTGGCATGTCCCGGCGTCCATGTTTGGGAGAATTTCGTATGCCATTTACGGGCAATGATCTCAAGGGTCTCCGTTTCTTCCGTTTTTGCTTGCTTCTGCGCCTTGCGAACCGCTCCTGGATCTATATTGTGGGCAATCTGTCGGCGGGCTTCATCCCTGCGCTGCCTGGCATCGAGGAAAGAATTTTCCGGATATGGCCCCAGGGCAAGCTTCTTTTCTTTGTTGTCGAAATGGTATTTGAAATTCCACAGTTTGCCGCCTGAAGGAGTGACCAGCAGAAACAGCCCTCCCCCATCAAAAAGTTTGTATGGATTATTCCGGGGTTTGGCGGTGCGAACTTTGACTTCAGAAGGGGGGGGTATTCTCTTTGGCATGACTGCATTCCCTCCTGTTTTGGGGGCTTGCAATTTTCTTTTGGGGCTTTTTGTGGTTCAAAAAGCCCCAAAAGCACCGGGTTTTGATAAACCTTATAGAACCTCTTTAAACGCAAGACAAGAAAAACCCCGCTATTTCTAACGGGTTCTGTACTTCTTTGGACTGTATTGGACTATGTTCTGGTGGAGGCGGCGGGAGTCGAACCCGCGTCCGAAAATATTCCACTGAAGTTTCTACGTGCATATCCTTTGATTTGAATTCGCTCCTGAAAACTCCCAAAGGCAGGATTGATCAGTTGCTATCCTGTTTAGATCTCACTTCACTCCCTCCAGGAAAGAGAGTTCAGCCAGCCCGCCTATATGACGCCCTCATCCGACCCGGCAGACATGGTCGGGAGACCGGTAGCCGTCTAAGCGGCTACAGCGTAATCGTAATTGTCTGCGATTATGTTTTCCTACCTGTTTAACGAGGCCTGTAGGAACCTCGGCACGCGGCTACAGCTTCACCTATCCCCGTCGAAACCGTGACGCCCCCATTTAAAAGATCGTAAATCGAGGCCTTAGTATAGACACCTTTATCGCCCAAGTCAAGGAGGCACAAAAGACCCGTTACTGTCCCCTGCGCTTAGCGCTCACGTCTCTCTGCACATCCCGCAGATCGTCCCTTTTCCTGATATCATCCCTTTTGTCATAAAGCTTCTTGCCCTTTCCGACGCCGAGTTCCAGTTTTACCTTTCCGTTCTTGAAATACATCTTCAGGGGAATAAGCGTCAGACCTCTTTCTTTCGACTTTCCGTAGAGCTTTTTTATCTCTCTCTTATGCAGCAGCAACTTGCGAACCCTCAGGGAGATATGGTTGGAACGATTACCGTGGGAGTAGGGGCTTATGTGCATATCATAGACAAAAACCTCTCCATTCTGCACCTGCGCGTAGCTGTCCTTCATATTCCCCCTGCCCTCGCGGAGAGCCTTAACCTCGGTTCCGGCAAGGACAATCCCCGCCTCATAGGTATCATCTATGAAATAGTTGCGCCTTGCCAGTTTGTTCTGGCATATAATTTTTTCAGCGGTTTTATTTTTTTTTGCCATCACACCACTCTTTTATCACTCCGCGGACATTTCATATAAAGCGCGACCATCCACGTCATGCCCCGGAAGATAATCCATTTTTACATGACTCATCGATTTGAAGATGTTCTCGCGCACATCTTTATTATCCTTCTCCATATCATCCAAAAGCCTCTTTATATACATCCTGCGTGAAATTTTGCTTGTGGGACACCCGTTTTCAATCATGGGAATATTTTTCTCCTTCGCATACTTCTTGACCAGTGTTTCCCTGATATACGCGAGAGGTCGGATAATGTTAAACTTCCCCCCGAATACAGACTGATCAGGCATCATCGTACTGATCTCCCGGCCATAGAAGATATTTATAAGCAAGGTTTCTATGATATCGTCCTTGTGATGCGCAAAGGCTATCCTGTTGCACCCGTTTTCGTCTGCTATCTCAAATATCCTTTTTCTTCTCATCCTTGAGCAGAGAAAACAGGGGTTCTTCTTGTTGTAATCGCTGTGCGCCAGGGGCCCTATATCGGTCTTTTCCATTATATACTCATGCCCGTTTTCTCTCAGATAGTTCTCCAGTTCAGCGTATCCCCTGTATTTCTCATCAAACCCCAGGTCTATATTGACCGCCAGGATCGAAAATTGTGGAAGAAACACCATGCGGGTATTGAGAAGATTGAGAAGTACAAGGCTGTCCAGACCACCCGAAACGCCAACCAGTACACGGTCATCTTCTTTTATCATATTATAATCTACAGCGGCCTTTTCCAGCCACTTTTTGAGATGCAGATAAAGTTTTGTACCTTTTTCCCTTGACAAAAATATCTTCCTTCCCAGGGCATCCTTTAAAAAGATGGACTCCAACGAACCCTGTGAC
>Ga0265595_1002119_pt1 | contig 13979 bp, 11 predicted proteins | sample saktaG_15_FD_190148 | JGI IMG/M metagenome (GOLD analysis project Ga0265595, IMG submission 190148) | Saline water microbial communities from Sakinaw Lake, British Columbia, Canada - sak_2013_06_06_50m | ecosystem: Environmental > Aquatic > Non-marine Saline and Alkaline > Saline ... | reverse complement strand
TAATTTCAATAAAAATATTGTTTTAAAAAGTTCGGCAGTTTGGAAAATTTTATCCATGCCTGTGATAAAAACATAATTAGCAGAAAAATTATAAAAAGGACTTAAAATGGCCATAAACAAGGCTGGAGTTAAATAAGCCAGTGGTGGATAATTAAAAAGACCAATGCCATAAAGACTGACTAAAGGGTTGGCTTTGTCTAAGCCAGAAAGATAATCATAAAAAGTTAAAACTCCGCCTTTTTGGGAAATGACAAAAGCACCTAAATCCAAAGCCGTCATATCCGAATGAGCCGTAAAGGGCATTAAAATCAGCCTTAAGGCAAGACCAATTAATATCCATTTAATTAAGAATTTCTTCATTTCGAGTTTACGAGAAACAAACTTGTTTACTTAATAATTTCCTTTAATTGCTGGCAAAACCTTTCTTCAGAAAAATCAGCTGATTTTTTTTCTGCCGCCCTGGCCAACTTCTCTAAGAGTCTTGGTTCTTTAATTAATTTTAAGGTTTTTTCAACCAATTCTTTTTCCTTCTCCCATAATAAACCATTAATTCCCTCTTTCACAATTTCTGGCTGGCCACCTTTTTTCATCACCACCGGCACACAACCAGCAGCCATGGCCTCCACCGTGGTAATGCCAAAATGTTCCACTTTTTCCGGCTCTTTTTCTTCATTAATGTCAAAACCGGCGGCCGTCCAAAAAATTTTGGCTTGACTATAAAAAATTTTTAATTCATCAAATCGGGGATTAGTAATAATCTCAATAGGATAGCCTTTGGCCATTTTTCTCAAATTGGCAACATACTTTTTGCCCTCCTCATCCCCGCCAATGATAATCAGTTTCCAATCCTTAAGGTTTAATTTTTTAAAAGCTTCCACCAAGACATCTTGTCTTTTGTTATGAAGTAAATCAGTAAAACGCCCGACAGAAATAATAATATTTTCTTTTTGAGCTGATTTAAAGGCTTTCACATTAACCGGAGGATAAAGAACAATTGAGCTGACTCCATATTCTTTATCAATAAATTTCTTAGTAAAATTTGAGTTACAAACAGCTGCTTTAATTTTTCTTAACTTAATTCTATTTACCAGACTTCGACCGCCAACTCCATGAAAGGGAACTTGGAAATGTAAAAGATTTTTCTGGCCACTAAGAAAAGGAATGCTCCCATCAGAGAGATAAAAAATAAAATCATATTTTTTAAGAATTCGCCATTTTTTGATTATTCCAGCTTTTTTAAAAATATCAGGGGTAAAGTTTACTCGTTCAAGTTTTATACCCAATCTTTCTTCTAATCTCTTCTTATCAGCCTTATCATTCCAGAAAATGTCAACTTGATAACCAATTTTACTTAAACAACTGGCGACCGTCAGGGTATATCTTTCCCCTCCTCCCAAAGTATCTAAATATGGATCATAAATACCAACAGTTTTCATTAACTTTCTCCTTTAACTTGATTTTGTATCTCCCATAATCTCGCATAGGTTATAAACCTTGAAAACATTTGATAAATAATTTCAATCCAGCCCACTGTTCCATCCCGCCAGCCTTGAAGTTTAAGTCCACGTTGATAAAATTCAGCCAGCATGATTTTCAAAATCCGCCACCAGGTCACCGGCGGATGATTGGCATTAAACAAAAGCTGGGCTTCAATTTTCGACCAATTTTTGGTTTTCTCCACCATTGAGCTTAAATCACGATGAGTTATATGAATCATTGACTGTTTCAGATGCCCTAATTCCCCCTCGAAAACCGGTTCCTCGTGAAGATCTCCTTCCCAACCCTTAAGCTTTTCTCTTCGATAAAGTCTCTTAACATAATCCGGCCACCAGCCACCCCAATGTAATTCTTTCCCTAGAAGAAAATTCCTTCGAGGAATGGCATAAGCAACACATTTCGTCTCGCCTATCACCTTTTCCATTTCTCCCTTTAACTCTGGAGTTATTCGTTCATCAGCATCTAAGTAAAAAATCCAGTCCCCGCTTGCCTTTTCAAGGCCTTGGTTTCTCAACTGAAAAAAATCTGTTTTCTCTGATAAAGAGGTAATTCTTGTCTTATATTTTTTGGCAATATCAATGGTTTTATCAGTTGAAGCGTCATCAATAATAATAATTTCATCTGCCCAACCACAAACAGATTCTAAGCAATCTCTTATCATCTCTTGTTCATTCCTGGCAATAATAATGACGGAAAGATTAATTTTTTTCATCCCCTTATTTATAATACAAGACATCAATTAAAATCGCTGTAATTAAAAGAAAAGTCCCTCCCAAGAAAAAGCCACCCACAATATCGGTGGGATAATGATAACCAAGATAAATCCGGCTAAAAGCCACCAGTAAAATCAAAAAAATAAAAAATAAATCAAGGACGACAATCGTTGTTTTTTTTAATTTAAAGAAACGGATAAAAAGATAAAGCAGCATCCCGTAAAAATAGAAAGCGATGGTGGCGTGGCCGGAAGGAAAGGAAAAACAATCCCGGCCATTCAAACAACCGAAAGGCCGCTCGCGACCAAACATTAATTTTAATAAATGAATGAAAAAGACACTTCCCAAAAGAGTTAAAAAAACAGCCATCAAAGCTTTCTTTCTTTTTAAATAAAAAAGCCAGATCGCCAAAGCCAAAAAAGCACCGATAATAAAATAGCCAGAGGCAAAGTTGGTGAAAAAATAAAAGAATTTATCTAAAAATGGCGTCCTTGTCAAATCAATCTGTTTCACAATTAAATTATCCCAATAGTTAACACTTTTAAAGGAGGTGGCCGTCCAAAGCCTGAAGATAAAAAAGAAAAGAGAATAAATCCCCAAAGCTAAAAAGAGAAATTTTCTTTTAGGGTATAAAAAGAAGTCTTCCTGTAAGCCCTTTTTCTCATGATTAAACCAGGACTTAAGATTTATTTTCTTTAACCAAAAAGCTTTTGCCATAAGGGTGGAAAAAGGATTAAAAAACCAACAAACACTGCACCTATAGAAGCTATCAAGACCATGCCAGCCCCCAAGTCTTTGACAATTCTGGCCTTGGGGCTCCATTTGTCAGTAATTAAATCAACCGTTCTCTCAACCGCCGTATTCCCCATTTCAACAACGAGTAGAAAGACAATCACTAAAAGTAAAACCAAGGTTTTTTCAAAGGAAATCCTCAACCATAAAGCTAAGATGACCACCAAAAAAGCAATAATGAAATGGATGGTAAAATTTCTTTGGGTTTTAAAAGCATGAAAGCAACCATTAAAGGCATTTTTAAAAACCTTTTCCCAGCTCGGTGATTTCCTGTATTCTTTTAATTCCTCTTCGGTCATTTCCCTCTATTTTATCACTTATCAAGGCTTAAGACTACCTTGGCCAAATTTCCCAAGATAAAAATCCCTGACACCAATTTTTTGCCAAGGCCTTCCCTGAAAAAGGATTTTTAAACTCTGTTTAAACAAAGCTAATTTTGTTTTAAAACTGGCGTATCTTAAGCCGAAAAGCAGTCGATTCCGTGTCATATAATAATCATGCAAAGCCCCGCCGACTTCGCTTGAACCAGCATTGGCATGCCACAATTTTGCCTGGGGGACAAAAACAATTTTGAAACCAGCGATCTTTGCCCGCTGGCAAAAATCAACATCCTCCCAATAAAGAAAAAAGCGTTCATCAAAAAAACCGATTTTTTCCCAAACTTCTTTTTTAACCAACATCGCACAGCCGGAAACAAAATCTGTTTCCATCGGAGTATCATATTGCCCATGATCAATTTCATCCACGCCGCGATGAGAAGAAGCCACATTAGACCAATCAATTAAACTACCGGCGTACCAAATCACCTTCCCTTGATCTTCAACCTGATATCTTTCTTTGTGAAATTCATAGCCTGGAGCAAAATAGATTTTCGGACCTAAAATGCCAATTTTTTCATCAGTCTTGGCAAATTCAATTAAATTCAATAATATTTTTTCATCCAAAACCGTATCATTGTTAATAACAAAAACAAAATCAGGCTTTTCTTTTAAAACTCTTTTTATACCGAAATTATTACCGGCCGCATAACCTAAATTTTTCCCTGTCTCCAAAAAGGAAAACTTATTAAATTTTGTCTTCAAATCATGTAAATTTTCTTTGGGATTATTATTAACGACAACGACTTCTGTTTTTAAACCTTCAGTTTCAAGCTTGTTAATTGATAACAAACAAGACAAAGTTTGTTTTTTATTAGTAAAATGAAGAATAACAATGGTAATTTTAGTCATACCATCTAAATTTTCTTTTTTATTTTTAAGCGGATTTTCCCAATTAAACTAGAGGATTTCCCCTGCCAATGAAGATAATCATTAATATTTTCTTCTAAAACTTCATGATAGGCAGTAATATCCTGATTAACAAAATTCTCTTTTTCCCAAACTTTCAGATATTTAATTAATTCTGAAAAGGCCTGCAATAAAGATATGGCCAAACCATGCAATCCATCTTTATAGCTCTCGCCAACAAAAAAACGACTTAAAAATTCACCCATGGGTTTTTTCAACATATCCCGCCAGCTGAATTTATAACCGGACTCCACCAAGTCTTTAGCCTGAATAGCGGTATAACGATCTAAACGACTAAGATATTGAGAAATTGATTTATAGTTGTAATGGGTAATGGCATTGACTTCTTTGGCTTCAAGGTCATAGCCTTCACCACGAGTCAGGGGGATGCTGTGAATCTTTTCCGACCAACGAACAGAGCCTTTTTTGAAAAATCTAATGACATAATCCGGCCACCAACGTGAATGCCTTATCCATTTGCCAAAAATAATATTTTTTCTGGGCAAACGGTAAAAATTAATTTCTTTATGAATAGTTAATTCCTGTAAAATTTTGGCTAAATCAGGAGATATTTCTTCGTCAGCATCCAAAATTAAAATCCAATCGCCTTGAGCTTGTCGAAGGGCAAAATTTCTGGCCGGCTCCACGTAAGAAGTAAATTTATGAGAAAAAATTTTAGCGCCGAATTTTTTTGCGATAGCTACCGTTTTATCGCTTGAATACATATCGACCACGATTATCTCACTAGCCAAATCTTTAACTGATTCCAGACAGCGTTTGATATTTTCTTCCTCGTTCCAGGTATTAACAATGATTGATATTTTTGCCATACTTATTGAATTTTACCACGAAACTCATAAATTTTTACTTCTCCATTCTCAAAAATTTTCTCAAGCCCGATTTGGGCATCACCAACCTCAAATTTTTGATTTCCAGTTAAATAGACATATCTAATTTTATTATCCTGTAAAAAATTTCCTGTCCATCTTTCATCATGAGTCGTAAAAAATTGTTCTGACAAACTTCTTCTTCCCCTCCAGGAAACACCCATAATTTCCAAATTCATTTCATCTTCTAAAAATGTTTGTTTTTCGCTAAAAGCTGAAACATAAGCGGTTGTTTCATAGGCGTAAAGAGGTTTTGGGGCTTCAGCTCTTTCTCTTGCTTTGTAATTATGGGGATAGGTTAAAACAATCCCTTCTGATTGTTTTCTTAAAAAGGCCAAGCCTTCAAGTTCATCAAAACCAATTCTGGCTGGAGCCCTTGAGGGCAGATAATGCTTTAAGGTCCCCATGGTGGTTGGTAAAGTCAACAAAACCACCAAGCTTATTAAAACAATTTTCAGCCAAACTTTTTTCTTGGCTAAGAATTCTCCTAATCCCCAAGCTGCCATTAAACCAAAAAGGACCAAAGAGTAATAAAAGAATTGGATACTGTTCCAGGAATTGCCTTTTTGCACCAAGAAAAGAGGAATGACAATACTTATCAAAAGGCAGCCCAGAAAAAACACTTTAAAGGAATCCATTTTTTTCCAATTCTTCAGCCAAGAGAAAAATTTTCCCAAACCTAAAACTCTTAAGCCTAAATTACCTAAAAAGAAAATCACTAAAGCCAAGCCTTCAGCCAAAAACCATTTCAGCCAATTATGAGTGGCCAAATAAGCCTGGCGGGCCTGGCTCAAACGTAACCAGCCCAAGCGATCCGGAAAATCAATCATTGTTCTGGGGAACCAAAAAGGTAAAAAGACAAAAAGTGAAGAAGCGCCTCGATTATTAGGCAAAAAGATAACTAAACTCACTAATAAGGAGCCTAAAAAGACTTTAGCTGTCTTAGATTTTTTCTTAAACAACCATTCCCAAAAAGAAGTTAGAGCCAAAGCCAAAAGAATCATCACTCCACCATAAGACTTGACTCCAATAACTAGACCAAAAATAAAACTTAAAAACCAAAGTCTTTTTTTGGTTGGCTTTTCCAAATAACTCAAATAAAGATTAAAACCTAAAAGAATCAACAATAAAGATAAAACAAAAGGCGGGTTGATTAAAAAAGAAATTGATTGGTTCGCCCAAAACATTGATTCCCCCCCAATTCCCTGATGACGGAGCAAAGTCAAAAGCCAACCAAAACTACCGCCAAAATAGATAAAAAATACCGCCAAGCAGGAAGAAAGATTATTCTTGGTTAATCTTTTCATTAAAATAAAAGTCAAAATCCCCAGAAGACCAGCAAAGATTATGGGAAATATCTGGAAATAAAGATTAAGACTTGGAATAAAGGTAATCTTTTTAACAACAGCTATTAGTAAATCAAACAACCAGTGATAGTTTAATAAATTAAACTGGGCAAAAACCGGATTTTGAGGAGGAAAATGATTTAACAAATTATTGATTAAAGCCAGATGCCAAACTCCATCATGACCGTTAGGCCCCCAAAAACCCGCTCCGTAAGAATAAAGCAAACCGCTTTTAATCATCGTTAAAGACTGGGTCGCAATACCAAAAAACATGACTAAACTCAGCCATTTATTCAGTTTTAAACCCCAAAGCAAAAAACCAATAAAAATTAAAAACATAAGAACATAAACTATTTTTGGCGTGGCAAAAGGAAGATTATTTTGTTCCTTTAAAAGCTCCTGGGGGTTTTTGTCTAATTCTTTGGCTTGATTGGAGAAGCGAATCGTATCAATCCGAGCCGGCAAACTTAGATTAAGCCGGCGATTCTGGTTGGCAACTTCCAAATAAGGCTCGGCCCATTTTTCGTTATAAACTCGCCAGTCTCTTAAGATTTTTTTGCCTTGATCTTCTAAAATCCCCAATCGGCCTTGGGTTGACATTAGCCAAGTTGCTTTTTTGCCTGAACCCAACAAATCAACACTGACAATTTGATGTTGGGGTGATAAACCAGGGATTTCTTTTTGATACCAAACCGCAAAATCATTCATCGTCAAGGTTTTCATTTTTTTACTGGCCAAAACTTTTATTTGGTTTTCGTACTCCTGGCCGACCATCGCCCAAGGATTATCATTCTCCAATCCAATGGTAATCTGGCCAAATTTTCCCAAAGACGGCTCAAGATAAACATCAATTAATTTAGAAAAATAGTCTATTTTTAAATTATGTTTTAAGTAATCATTGGCCTGAACAGAAAAAGTGCTCTCTTGAACCCCGCTTCCATAGCCGTTAACTGGATCTCTGGCCGCCCATTGGAAAATAACCACCGATAATTTATTTTTTTCCGATTGAGCCGGGACTAAAACATTAAAACGTGAAGGATAATAAGGAACTCCCCACCAACCTCCCCAAATTTGAAAATTATCAGTTAGAAATTGGTCGGCACAAATTAAAGCAGCCTTAACTCCATATTTTTTCTCCATGTAAGCCAAAGAATTGGCATCAAGATGCCAAGCACCAACTGATTTGGGATAATGACCAAAAACATTTTTGAAGTTTTCAAAGGCAATCTCAATTAATTTTTTTCTTTCTTCGAGAGTATAACCAGAAAGAAAAACACTTTGGGCATCATGCCATAAAACACCCTGATGATAACCAACCTGGGCTTCTTGAGTCCAGGAAGAGGTCACTTCAAGAAAAATTCCCAACTCTTGTTCTTGGGGTAAATTTTTGAAAAAAGAAATTAGCTCCTGGTCAAAAAAAGCATCAGGCCGCAACAACCAAGTGGCTTTAAAATTATTTTTCTGAATAACTTTTAATTGTTCTTTGACGGCGGTTAATGGTTCCTGCCCTTTTAGCCCCCAAAAATCTTTACCTCTGACCGGATTAACAATATTCACAAAACTATTTTCTGAAGCCAGGGAAATTGGGGCCAGAAAGAAAAAAATGGCCATAAAAACAATGAAAGAGATTAATAATTTAGTGATTTTTGAAAGCATAAAAAAGTTTTTTTGTATCAGTTATGAAATCTTTGCCAACCATTAAATAAATCAGGGCAAAATAGAAAAGTGAGCTGATAATAACTAAAAATAAAAGAGATAAAATATTTTTAGCCAAAAAGCTACTTAAAATAAAAATTAGGCCACCCATTAAAATCGAGGCCAGAGTTGGTTTGATAATTGATTTGAAAAAATTAAAAACTAAATAATGCTTGGCCACCCAAATAGCCACTACGGAAGTTAAAGAAACAATGGCTGCCGCCAAAGCCACTCCGTTAAAACCATATTTGATGGCCAAAAGTGGATAAATAATCCAAGTCAAAACTGTCCACATGACCATCAGTTTAAAAACAACTTTGATTTTTCCGATGGCATTTAAAGCATTGGTTAAAGGGGTGGTTACAGAAGCAAAGGCACTATTAATAATAAAAAGGTATAAGGCCAGCAACGCTACTTCCCACTTGCCATATTTAGGAATCAAACTCACCAAAGGCTTGGCTAAAATTAAAATCCCCATTAGCATTGGAAAAATAATCAAACTGACAAAAAACAAAGTTTTTTCCACCCCTTTTGACAACTCTTCTTTGTGATCCTGCATTCTGGCATAAGCCGGAAAGGTGACTTTCATCACTGAATCCATAACAAAACGCAGTGGCATCTGGGCCCATTTTTGCGCCCAACCTAAAATACCCACTCCAGTGGCGCCAATAATCTTCCATAAAAAGATATTCATCAATCTATCTTTAACCACGGCCAAAAAAGTATTCGCCTGGTAAGGCACGCCGAATTTCAAAAGATGTCTCAATGACTCTTTTTCAAAAGCTAAACCAATCGGCCAGGGAGAAAGAAGATAGATTAAAATCACCCCGACAATTCCTCTTAAAAGAACGGCCCAAGCATAACTGGAAACTCCCCAACCACGCCAGGCCAGAAAAACCGCAATTCCATAAAATAAAAAGGACTCGACAATTTCCACCACCACCAAAAGATCAAATCTTAATTTTCTTTCCAAAAGCACCGAAGGAATCGTTTTTAAGGAAGCTAAAAAGAAACTTAAAACCAAAGCCCATAAAAGAAAAAGGCCAGCCTGGTCAATATTGTAAAAATTCCGCAACCAAGGCGACAAGGCCAGGATAATGGCCATGGAGGTTAAAACCAAAATTTGCTGAATTGTGAAAGTGCTACGAATATCTTTTAAACTTGGTTTTTCTCTTTTTTGGATTAAAGCGGCGGCCAAACCAATATCAGAAAAATAACCTAAAATGGCCACCAGCTCGGAAATAGCAAAAAACAAGCCAATTTCTGCCTTGCCTAAAAAAACAGTCAATAAAAAGAAGCCAAAAAAGGAGACAGTTTGTAGAATAAACATCCGTCCGGAAAGAACCACCACCCCTTTGATTGCTCGTTGTTTAACTGAATGAAGATCAATCTCTTCCCCAGGAACAATATTTTCCATGATTCAAATTTTACCATATTCCAATAAAATATTTATTATATTAATGAAGGGGATCGCTGCCAACTTATCTTTTGTCAAAATATTTAACTTCGAAGTAAATTCTTTTTTCTTTTAAGAAGATAAAAAATTAACCCCAACCAAGAAAACAAAGAAATCAAATTCCCGGCTGTTCGTATGGGTGTATTTTTTAACTTTACCTCCACCTGATAAGAACCAAGGCCTAAACGAAAAGCAATCAAACCCAATTCATTTTGATGATTAATTTCCACCGGCTTGCCGTTGGCAAAAACTTGCCAGCCAGGGAAATCAAATAAAGGCAGTTTAATAATCGCTTCACTTTCAACATCAACGTCAAATTTTTCCCAATTAGTTCCTTTTTGGAAATTTTTAATTTGTCCTTCACTGCCTTTGGCAAACCAAGGCTGTTGCGGCGCCGGGCTACCTGGCGGCTGAGGTGCATAAATTGGCAAATAATCAAAAATCGCATCAGTTTGTAATTTATTCCAACCCTTGGCCGAAAAAAGTTTTTCTGTGTCAGTAATTTTTAAGATTTTTTCCGGACGAAAAAAAGAAAGATTAAAACTGACGACTGATAAAATCAAAACCAAGGCTAAAAATAACGCCCGGGTTTTATCTTTTGCTAAAGAAAAAGGCTACCTGAAAGAACAGAAACAAAGAATGATGATAAACCAACAAAGCGCCAAGGGAACTGCATGTTGGCCAAAAAGGGAATTGCCTCCCAGATAAAACTGGAGCGCTGGTGAGCCAAAAAAGCCGTTCCCAGAAAAAAGACAAAGAAAAGGGAAATGAGAAAAAATTCTTTTCTTCTTTTTTTAAACCACAGCCAGGTAAAAATAAACAAAACAATTAGACTCAATCCCCAATGCAGCTGGCCGACAGGAAAAGCCATCCCGTCTTCCGGCCCCCAAACCGAGGGGCCAAAGCCCCAAAAACGGGTGAAAAAAAGTTGTTTTATCGTGGCAAAATGAGCCAAATAATTAAAATAGCCGATAAACATCGTTTCGATATGAACAAAATTTCTTTCAAAAACAACCGGCAAGCTAAAAAAGGCTGACAAGCCCAATCCCCATAATCCAGCCAAAATTAGTTTCCAGATGACTTTAAAAGGCTTTTTAAGATACCAGACAAGAAAAAAACCCCAGATAGCTAAAAACGGCGAGATAAAAAAGGCCATGAGATTATGAGATAAAAAGAGCAAGCCAAAGAAAAAGGCCAAATGAGGTATAAAACTTTTTTTATCTTGGGAAATAATTTTATAAACGGCCCAGAAAACTGCCGGAAAAAAGACTAATCCCCAAAATTCATTCAACGCTCCCCTCACATAAACATCAACCGCATGATAAGGCGCATAAAGATAAAAAGCCGCTACCACCAAACCACCATATTTGCCCCAAAGTTCTCGGCCTAAAAGATAGGCAAAGATACCAGAAAAAATTAAACTTAAAATAACTAAAATTTTAATGGAATTAATGAAACTAAAACTTAAAAGATGAAAAATTTCTCCCACATAATAAGGCAGGGGTGGATAATAATTAAAAAGCGGATAACCATAACCATAGCCCATATCTGGCACCCAACGACAGGGAATCTGCCCATCACGAAAACATAAATCCATCTGATAGAGTCTGCCAATTTGCAAATCATCATGCATGGAAAAATAGCCAGAACCTAACAAGCGCCAAAAAGTGGGCAGAGCTATTAAAATAATTAAAGCCACCCACCAGAGAGATTTAATGTTGATCTTTTTAAAGAATTTCTTCACTTTTTTTCTTTTGACTGCCAGTAATTTTTATCAAGCTGAAATAATAATAATTTATCCCGATGGCCATCCGGCCAAACGGCTTTGGGATATTCTTTAACCAAAACAAGACCACTGGTCTGTGGTGATAAATTTAAACGGCTTTGATTAACTAAAAGATAAACTTCATTATCAACTAAGGAATTAATCAAGCTCTGGTGAACTCCAGAAATCGGCCAGCCGACACCAATCACCGTAATATTAGGCGCTCCCTCAAGATAAATTTGCAAACCATCAGGTAAAGTTCCAAAAAAACCTTCTGTGCCGACAAAAACTTTGCTGCTTTTTGCTTTTTCCTTAAAAAATTCAGCGCTTTCCTTAAGGCCTTGTCCGGCCGTCCATTCTTCCAAATGGCCATTACGTAAGTTTCTGGGTAATGGAGCTTTTTCAGGATTGGTCAAAAGCAACCAATCATATCTTATGGCTGGAATAATAATTATTAATAACAAAATAATTAATAAGCAATTTTTTTTCTTCAGTTTTGACCAAAGCCAATCCATAAAAAAGGCGGCGAAAATTAAAAATGGCCAAATCGTAAAAAGAATATAACGAGGGGTAAAAACTTTGGCAAAAACTGACTGGGCCAAAAGAGGGATAAGCAACCAAATTAATAAAAATAAAGTCTGGCGAAATTTATTTTTTAAACCCACCAAAAGACCACCAAGACTTAATAAAAGAATTGGCCAGGTTAAAAGATTGGGAAACCAAGAGGCTAAATCACCCAAGTGTGGTTTTAAAGGATCCAACGGATGAGACAAAATTTCTTTAAGACTAAAAAGATAATCTTTATTTCTCATGGCAATCATTTGAAAACCCGGTCCTAGCCGAAGCAAAAAATTATAAATACCAAAACCAAAAATCCAAACAATCGCCCATAAAGCCAAAATTCTTAAAAAATTGTTTTTCTTCTTAAAAGATAAAAACAATAAACCAACCGGTATAAAAAGAGCAAAAAAGATTGCTGGTGATTTGGTTAATAAAGCCCCTCCTAAAACCATCCCGGTGATCATGGCCAAATCCCATCTTTGATAATTAATAAGCCATAAACTCAAACAGGCCAGCCAGAGGGCAAACATGGTTAAAAGTGAATCAACCAAAGCCAGGCGGTCAAAAAAAACAAAGAAGGGAACAACCACATAAAAAAAGGCGGCTATTAAAAAAATCCGTTTTTCTTTAAACAATAACCAAACCAGAAAAGCAAGCCCAACCAAAGAGCCCAGTCCTGACAAAACCGACAAACATCGGCCGGCGATTAAAGGATCAGTAAAAACTTTCAAAAAAGGAATCGTCAACCACATGAACAAAGGTTGTTTACCATCAGAAAGAGGCAAAAAACGCAAGGTTGGTTCAGACCTCATAATTTGCGACCAACGAATATAAATAGCCTCATCAGCAAAAACCGGAAGAATAGTTAAATTAATAAATCTAATTAAGAAAAAGATTAATAAAATTCCTAAGATAAAAATGATGGCCCATTTTTGTTTTTGTAAAAATTTAATCATATCTTCCCTTTAAATCATTAAGTTTAACTCTTAAAATTTCCACCAGCATTTCCTTTGATTCTTTGAAATATTTTTTCTTTTTAACTAAATCTTTGTCTTCCCAATTCACGACTACCTCGGCCGTTTTATAACCTCTTTTTTGGGCAATAAAAAGTAACTCCACATCAAAAGCCCCCACTTTCCAACCTTTAGTCCTTTTCGCTTCTTTGAAAATCAGCAAACGGGAAAAAAGATCTTCGGTAATTTTATTCTTAAAGGCTTTAAAACCACATTGAGTATCAACAATATTTTTTAAAAGAAGAGTTTGTCTGATTAAACGAAAAACATTGGCCCCAATCAATCTTAACAAAGAAGCTCCCTCTCTTTTTTGACCGCGTGAGCCAATAACTATTTCAAATCCCTTTTCAAAGAACGATAAGAATTTATCAAACTCATTAATGGGGGTTGATTGGTCCATGTCAGTAAAAAGAATAATTTCCCCATTGGCTTTTTTAATGCCAGATCTAATGGCAAAAGGTTTGCCGGCATGTTTATTTTCTAATAATCTAAAATGGGGATGTTTTTGAAGATAATTTTTAACAAATTGACAACTGCCATCGGTTGACTCGTCATCAGAAATAATGACTTCGCTTTGATATCTCTGTTTTTGCAGATAATTCTCCACCTCATCCAAAACTCCTCTTTTGAGATTTTTCTCTTCGTTATAACAAGGAATAATGACTGACAAAAAAGGCTTCATTGATTTTTTCTAAGTCTCCTTTCCACGGTAACCCCGCCAAAATTTTGTACCTTAATGGTCTCGGCAATTTTATCCTGTCTGGCCAGCCAGTCATCTAAGAAAAAAGGGTGCTCTGGATCTACCTCATAAAGAGTATACAAAAGTGGAACATTTTCTTTGGCTGGCAGAAGATGATAAAGTCTTTCTCCTCTCCATCTAAATAAATATTCATAAGAATAAGGAATCACCGGCGGCACATAAACATCAATGTTAAATTTCTCCTGCCCAGCATCCTTATAAATCCAAT
>Ga0265595_1002116_pt1 | contig 13985 bp, 12 predicted proteins | sample saktaG_15_FD_190148 | JGI IMG/M metagenome (GOLD analysis project Ga0265595, IMG submission 190148) | Saline water microbial communities from Sakinaw Lake, British Columbia, Canada - sak_2013_06_06_50m | ecosystem: Environmental > Aquatic > Non-marine Saline and Alkaline > Saline ... | reverse complement strand
CATGGCCCCGTTCCATAAACCGGGAAGTTCCAGTGCCTTGAGATTTCTTCCCTCAAGGGATTTATCTGAAATAAGATAGGCATTTTTATCGACATATTTTTCAAGATCAAATTTGTGGCCCCTGTAGTCTTTTACGCCACAGACCAGATCGACCGGATTAAAATGGGTGGATGAGTTCCATATTCGTTTTTGTTCATCTGAGTTAAAATCGATCTGTGCCTGTTCTATAATTTGAAGTAATTGTGTTCCGTTCTCACCTATCCAGAAAGGTCCGCCACCCGGTTCTCCTTCGTTTTTAACCATGCCGCACACTCGGAGTGGTCGGTTCAGCTTGTCAATCATGATGTCAATCTTTTGCGAGGGGGAGAAATCTTCAAACGCCACGGGCAGGCCTATAAAGAGTTTCTCGTTGCAGAAAAGAGCTATCCCGGAAAGTATTTTGTCATCCACATGCTCTTCTGTGAGGAGACGTAAATTCGCAAATATTTCCTCTTGAAGTTGTATCAGGTAACCCGCCAGGATCTTTTTATGGAGGACCATTGCCGGTTTTAACCGGTCTGGCGTAACATTATCAATATTCTTCAGAAATATAATGTCTCCGTCAATTGCGTTCAGATTTTTAAGAAGGGCTCCGTGCCCTCCGGGACGGAAAACCAGTTTTCCTTCATCGTTCCGAAAAGGACTGTTGTACATATCAACGGCTATAGTATTTGTGGACGGGAGTTGTATGGAAACAGAAACATTATACGTAACGCCGTATTTGTCTTCATAGTATTTCCTTACGCGGGTAATGTGATCCTGAACCTCCAATTTATGTTCATCAGATACGGTAAAGTGTACGTTGCACTTATGATCTGCGTTCTGCACATAAAGGGCTGCTTCAACAAGATGTTCCTCAAGAGATGTACGATTATGCTCAGGATAGGAGTGGAATTTTAGAAGGGCCTTTGGAAGATGAGCATAATTTAACCCTTTTGATGTAAGGATATATGAGAGTATAATATTAAGCTCACCATCTTTAATAAGATCGTTGATGTCCCGACCGTTTTGTGAAATGATTTTCTGTAAATCGTTATAAAAAGCAAATTGCGGGAGATCTCTCACAAAGTCAGTCCCGCTTTGGCTGGTTTTGAAATCCTCCATAGCTTCATATCTAAACCAGTCCCTGAACATACGGCTGGCTGCGCCTGAAGCCGGCACAAACTTGATCATTCTTCCCTGTCGGGCTGCAGCATCATGGGTCTTTATTAAAGGTGTCCTGTTTGTATCAGGGATCACGACGATTCCATTCCCGGCAGTGCACGGTCTTTTTAATTTTACCGGGGTGAACCCTCTTTTGAAGATCTTAAGCTGGGTCATTATGTCTTCCTTTGATATTCCATCATCCCGGATCCTTTTTAAATCTTCATCAGTAAATAGATCGTGTACCATACTCTTATCCTCCGGAGAAAGTATCTTGATTTCATAGCATTAAAGATTAAATGAATCGACAAATATTTGATTCCTTGACAATGATCTATTTTTTTACATATAAGAACACATAGTTGACTAAAGTTTTATGAATGTTTTACGATTAATAACTTAAAGAAATATTGTAAACTATGGGTTAAAACCAAGGAGAAGTAATATGGCAAAAATAGATGCCTTTTTCAAGCTCATGAACGAACAGGGGGCATCAGACCTTCACCTTATTGCAGGCCTGCAGCCCGTGATCAGGATCAGGGGTGAGATGGAGCGAATCAAGTATAATACCCTGGATAATGATGAATTAAGAGCAATGCTTTATGAGATTACACCGGAACACAAGATTAAGCAGTTTGAAGAAACGGGTGACATAGATTTTGCTTATGAAGTTCCCGATCTCGCGCGATACAGAGCAAACTACTTTCAACAAAAATACGGTGTGGGAGCCGTTTTCAGAGAGATCCCCAGTAAGATCCTTACCGGGGAGGCGTTGGGGCTTCCCCCCGTCATAACAAAACTGGCATCCCTTCCCCGGGGACTGGTTCTGGTTACAGGGCCAACAGGGTGTGGCAAATCCACGACTCTTGCTGCTATTATCGACGAAGCAAACCGCACGCGGAAGGATCATATTATTACCATAGAAGACCCGATTGAATTTGTACATGAGAGCAAAAAATGTATTATAAACCACAGGGAGGTGGGCCTTCATACAAAATCCTTTTCCGCGGCTCTTCGAGGTGCCCTGAGAGAGGATCCGGATATCATCCTGGTTGGTGAGATGAGAGACCTTGAGACAATATCACTGGCGGTGGAGGCGGCTTCAACGGGACATCTTGTCTTTGGAACCCTTCATACGACCAGTGCACCCAAGACAATAGACCGTATTATTGAGGTTTTCCCGGCGAGTGAACAGATGCAGATCCGGTCAACTCTTGCTGACGGAATCCGGGCCATCATCGGACAGGTTCTCTTCAGGCGTATTGATAAGCCGGGGCGTTGTTTGGCCCTCGAAATTTTAATTGCCACACCGGCGGCCCGTAATCTTATCCGGGAAGCCAAGACATTTCAGATTCCTTCCGTTATACAAACGGGGAAAAAGTATGGTATGCAGCTTCTGGATGACTCAATTATGGATCTTTTGAGCAAAGGGTGGATAAGTGCGGACGAGGCGTACACCAAGGCAAACGACAAGACAAGGTTCAGACCATTTTTAAAGAAGCCCCCAACAGATTTTACGGAGGTGTGAGCTGGTTACTGGTTACTGGTTGCCAATAAACCTTGTTCCTGAGAAGGCAGAGAGGAACATTACACAAATATATTTTCGGATAACGATTTACGTTTTCCGAATTTTAAAGAATGGGGAGTGATTATGAGAAAACCGGAAATTGATTATATTATGAGCAAGATGATCGATTCGTATGATAATGTTTCTGACCTGAATTTGACAGTTGGTAAGCCCTTTCAGGTGGAAACCTCCGGTCAACTGGCTACTGTCATAGATCCGCCGTTTCCAGGGCTTACCCCTTTTCAAACAGAGACCTTTGCACTGAATATTATTAATCAGGATCGTCGTTTGACGGAAATTCTCCTTAAGGAAGGATCGTGTGATACTTCTTACGAGATTCCGGACAAGGCCCGATTCAGGGTAAATATTTTTTCCCAGCGTGAAAATTACTCCATCGTGATGCGAAAACTTGAAACCGAAATCCCCACTATTGACAAAATGGGTTTGCCAAAAATATTTCATGAGTTAGCCAGGGAAAAAAACGGGTTTATACTGTTCACCGGTGCAACCGGTACTGGAAAAACAACATCATTAGCCACTATATTAGACGTTATAAATGAGAATCAGTCAGTTCATGTTATAACTCTCGAAGATCCTGTTGAATTTCAGCACCCTCACAAGAAGGCCACCTTTAATCAGAGGGAGCTGGGTACAGACTTTGACACATTTGCCACTGGACTTCGTGCGGCCCTGAGACAGGCTCCCAAGGTTATTCTCGTTGGTGAGATGAGAGACAGGGAATCATTGGAGATAGGGTTGACTGCCTCAGAAACCGGACATCTGGTGTTTAGCACGCTCCATACCGTTGATGTTGGCCAGACTATTAACAGAATAATCGGAATGTTCACTTCGGAGGAAGAAAACCAGGTTCGAATCCGCCTGGCTGATACAGTACGGTGGATAGTATGCCAGAGATTGCTGCCCAAGGTTGGTGGTGGAAGAATAGCCGCCTTTGAAATAATGGGAACGAACATCAGGGTAAAGGATTCGATCCTTCACGGGGAATCAGAAGGAAAAACCTTTCAGGATATCATCGAGGCGGGCAGGGCTTTTGGTATGACAACGTTTGATGATAGTATCATTGCATTGTATAAAAGCGGCCTGATTACTGAAGAGACGGCTTTGGCCTATGCTACGACAAAAGGAGTTGTCGGTCGTGGTATAGATTCTATAAAGACTGCACGAGGTGAAGTAACTACTGAAATAGACGAATTGCAGCTCGACAGGGACTATGGAAAAACTAAGAAAAGGTTATAAAAGGTCTCAAAAGGAGAATAAAATGATGGATGAGGAGAAAGAAATTCTTGATGAGATTTCATCCGAGCCTTATGATGCTTCGGATAAGCCATTCGATTTTATTGAAGAGGGTATAGAAACAGCCCTGATTTGTGAACATGATTCTTCCATGCGAGCAAAAATCGCAGATGATCTGAAAAAGGAGGGTTATTATATCACAGAACCGCCTTCTGCCCGGGAAGCGCTCAAAAGCATGCGATTTCACGTATATCAACTGGTCGTGGTGAACGAGATTTACGAAACCAGTGATCCAGGCAGCAATGTTGTAATGCAGTACCTCAATCGCCTGCCCATCAGCATCCGAAGAAATATCTTTGTAGTATTGATAAGCAGCATGTTCCGGACGATGGATAATATGGCCGCTTTTAACAGGAGCGTTAACATAATCATCAATGAGGAAAACATTGATGATTTCGGTGCGATTGTAAAACGTGGCTTAACTGAAAATGAAGCCTTTTATCACGTCTTTAGAGAGGTACTGAGAAATACTGGACATATATAGTTTTGTGTGTTCAGCAGTCAACTGTGAGCTGACTGCTGAACGATTTGTTTTTTTGTAATTCTTTTTTCTGCCTTTTCTATAAAGCTTTCAGATAGCCTTTTGCCAGGCTTGTATTTACGTGGACGACAGCTTTATTCATGTCTTTCATCGGATAATCTTCGGTTATCTCAGGCAGATTGTCCGCATCTTCCTGAGTTTTTATTACAGAGCCTGCCGGCACATACCTGTGGTCCGGAACGGTTACTCCCATAAGAATGACACCGGGCTCAATCACGCATTTTTCTCCTACATGAGATTTGAAGACAAGTGTCTTCATTCCAACGAAGGTATCATCCTGTATGACTGCAGGACCATGGATTTGTACCTGATGGGCAAGAGAAACCCTTTTGCCTATATAAACGGCGTAATTTTTGCCGTTGACTTCATAAATATTTTTTTCAACCGGTTTACCATTTTCTTCTGTTTCAAGGGCATGTATGATAACGCCATCCTGAACGTTAGAACCATCACCAACATGCAACGGTTGGCCTTCATCTCCGCGGATGGAAGCCATGGGTGAGACCATTATATTTTTTCCGAGGATTACATTACCGATAACCGCCGCAAGGGGATGGACATAGGTGGAAGGATCGATTACGGGTTCAGATACCTTTGAACTAAAATCGGTCAGTACATTTTTCTCTATCATTTTCTGCCTCCGATATTTGCATATTCTTTTCTCATATTCTTTTCTTTTTTAATGAGATTTTCCCATACTTCATCAACAGCCTTTTTCGTTTCTTTTATAGATCCTTCATTGTTTATGACAAAATCAGCATAGGGGATCTTGTCATCTATTGACATTTGCGAATTCAGTCTGTATTCAGATTCTTTACTGCTGTATCCATTTCTTTTCATAATCCTTTTAATTTGTTCTTCGGGAGATATATAGACAAGGATTGTGATATCTACCGCATCCTGCATTCCCACTTCTATGAGAAGCGGTATGTCAGAGATGATGATGGCATCTTCTTTTCTGATGTCGTTAATCTTCTTTTTCCATTCATCAAAAACAGCAGGGTGAACAATGCTGTTCAATTTTTTCAGCTTTTCTCTGTCGCGGAAAACAATATCTCCCAGCTTTTCCCGGTTTATGGTGTCGTCCGCGTTGAGGATTTCCCTCCCGAAATTCTCAACAATTCCTTTCCATGCCGGTCCATTCGGTTCTTCCACAAGATGGGCAAGTTCGTCAAAATCAATCATATATGCTCCCTTTGCCCTGAAAAGCCCGTCAACGGTTGACTTTCCACTTCCTATTCCACCTGTTAATCCCACGTTCAGCATACGTCGCTTCTATCATAAGGGGTACTTTCCATCAATAAAAAATACTGTTACTTGACATTGTACAAAAAGTGGGTAATTAGGACAGGCAGGTAGGGCAACCATTTTCTGATGGAAAAAAATTCGCAGTCCCTATTTATCTAATAAGTGGAGGAGATTATGCCCATTGAAAAATTGCTGGAACATACAGAAAAGTTTGAAATTGATGCCTATAGAAGACAGCCCGATTTTATAACTAATCATATTTCCTTTACTGGAACGCCGGAGAAGCATCCTTATGATGCAGATAAGATTGTTTTAATAGTAGATCCTCTCAGTGCAAACATATCTTACTACGAATTTGCCACGGCGGATATAAAGGGTGTAGAAGAAATGCCGAGTTTGGTGACAATGGAAGGAGAGTCCATCAGGATGATCCGGATATGGGTCAGAAAAGGGAGCATTGGAGTGAGAGCAACCCCCTTTATTGTTGAAGACACTGTGAAAAGATAACAGGATTGAAAATTACAAAGTTCAAATGTCAACCTTTTCTTTTTGGCATTTAGACTTTGACATTTGAAACTTTGTTCGGTGCCGGTAATCCTCTACGGGCCTTTATCCTTGTTCCTTTGTCCTTAATTCAAAATTAAAAATTCAACATTCAAAATTGCTTTTATATCCTTATTCCCCGTACTGTTCTTCGATCCAGGAATTGTATTCTCCGCTTTTGATCCGCTCCACCCATTTTTCGTTATCGATATACCACTGTATAGTTTTTCTCAATCCTGTCTCGAATGATTCCCTGGGGAACCAGTTTAAATGTTTGTTTAATTTGGTGAAGTCTATGGCGTATCTTCTGTCATGTCCGGGTCGATCCTTAACAAATGTGATTAGATTTCTTCTTGAATTACCACTGTCATTGCCGTAGATTTCATCCAGTATATCACAGATCATTTCTACAATAACAATATTCTCCATCTCCATATTGCCACCGATATTGTACGTCTGTCCCCTCTTCCCGGAATTCATAATAGACCAGATTGCTTCACAATGATCTTCTACGTAAAGCCAGTCCCTGATGTTCTTGCCGTCTCCGTAAACGGGCAGTTCTTTTCTCTCCATTGCGTTGAGGGTAACCAGAGGAATCAGTTTTTCCGGAAACTGATAAGGTCCGTAATTGTTGGAACAGTTAGATATGGTTACAGGCAGACCAAAGGTTTTAAAATAAGCCGTTACAAGATGATCTGAAGATGCCTTGGATGCGGAATAGGGGCTGCTCGGTCTGTAAGGAGTCGTTTCTCTGAACAGGCCCCTTTTACCAAGACTGCCATAGACTTCGTCAGTGCTGATATGGTGGAAAAGAAAGAATTGTTCCGAATTGGCACGGGCTATTTCGAGGAGATTATAGGTGCCAATGATATTTGTGAATATGAATGCTCCCGGTTTCTTGATAGATCTGTCTACGTGCGATTCAGCAGCAAAATGGCAGATTGCGTCCACATCATATCGCGAAAAAAGTTCCTTCATTAAACTGAAATCGCAAATATCCGCCCTTTCGAAAATGTATCTTCCAGGATGCATTTTTTCTATTTCCATTAAGTTTTCGGGATTTCCGGCATAGGTTAGCTTATCTACATTGATAATCCTTCCGCCAAAGTCCGTTTTATTTAAAATATAGTGAATGAAGTTGCTTCCAATAAAGCCACAACCGCCGGTCACCATCAGATTTTGTACTTTTTGCATTTCCATTGATAATATGGTCTCCGCTTTTTATTTAGGGTCTGTCATGCCCTCATATCTTCATATGATTGTGTTGTCAATCTTATAATATGGCATCCATGACCTTGACATACCACGCATTTTTTAATAAATATTCAACAGGTGGTTTTTTTAAGTAATCCTTAAACGGAGCAAACATGTCATTAGAAAAATTAATTCTCCAATATTCCAGACCCCTGTATCCCATACCTACAGACTTTCATAAAGGGGGAGAAACGAAGGGGAAGATTAGAGCCATTCTTTTTGATGTATACGGTACCCTTTTTATAAGCAAAGCAGGGGATATCAGTATGGCGAAAAAAGAAGCCGAACAAAATATCGCGGGTATAGGAGATTTACTTGGAAAATTCCATATTAAAAAAAATGCCCAAACCCTGCCCGAAGAATTCTTTGATAAAATTAAGAGGGGAAAAGAAGATCTGAAAAATCAAGGAGTTGACTTTCCTGAGGTTAAAATTGAGAATATATGGAAGAAAGTACTAAAGATAAAAGATGATAATATCGTTAGAGAATTTGCCGCGGAGTATGAACTTATTGTAAATCCCGTATATCCTATGCCCCATCTGAAGGAGGTTCTTGCTTCATGTAAAATGAAAAATATTCCAATGGGTATCATTTCAAATGCCCAGTTTTATACGCCGCATCTTTTTTATGCGTTTTTGAATTCGACTCTTGAAGATCTTGGTTTCGTCGCGGATTTCATATTCTTTTCCTATGTTTATGGATATGTAAAGCCTTCGCTTTTCCTGTATAAAAGGGCGGCTGAAAACCTTGAAGAATCGGGAATACCGAGGGGAAATGTATTATATGTAGGTAATGATATGTTAAAGGATGTCTGTTGTGCCAGTGATGCGGGTTTTCAGACAGCCCTCTTTGCGGGAGACAGCAGGTCATTAAGGCTGAGGGCGGATGATAAGAGATGCAGCGATATTACACCTGACCTGGTAATAACGGATCTTTTGCAGATTTTAGATTATTTATAGGGTCTCAAGGATTAAACTTTGATAAAAATCCCTTGTGTCTTCTATACCAGATGTCCGGGATTAACCTGTAAAGCAAGCGTGAGATGGGACCAATGTACTCTTTTTCTCTCTTGTCGAACTGGCAGGCCTGGATAATCCGCTCTAAAATTTCTTCCTTGGAGCCGCCTTCGTTGAAAATCTTATAGGCGCAGTGAAACAGAGGGCTGTACATATTTTTCTTTTCCAGGTATCTGTGGACATTTTTAATGGTATTTGGACCTTCAGGTGTTCCGTCTATCCTTTCTAATACCTGAATATTTGTTTCTATGGGGTTCCCGTTAAATAATTCATAGAATAGTTTACCGTATCTGAAATTCTTGCTGGCGTCTGAAGCAAGGGTTACATACATATCTCCGACCCCGGACTGGCTGTAAAAGGACTGGAAACTTCCACCCAGCAATTTCGTTAATGATCTGATTTCGACTCCCGATCTTGCAAAAAGAGTTCCCGGTATGGAATCTCCAAGATTCAGACATTCGGATACTCCCTTTAAATTTGCCGCAATGTTTTTCAATGCACCACAGGCTTCTACGCCGATGATATCGAAATTGTAATAGGAGGTTAATTCCCTCTGATTGACATCCAGTAATTCTGCCTTAACACCCCGTGACATCTTCTTCTTTCCGGCAACCGTTACACAGACAGGTTTTCCCATGGCTATATCGATGTCGAAGAAAGGACCTCCGATACAGACAATTTCAAACTTATGATGAATGTCAAAGAAATGGTTATTAATCATCATTGAAGGTGTTATCAGTTCCCTTGTTTTTTCATTTGAGGCAAGCCCTTTGATGGGAGACAGGATGCAGGTTTCGCCTTTCTTCTTGGCAATGATAGGCTTCAGGTAGTTCAACAGTTCCGGAAGTCTGTTCATCGTTATGGAGAGAACAATAAAATCGTTTTCTTCCACAGTTTTTTCAAGATCATTTGTCGCAGAAACGTTTTTCGGTAGTCGGGGAACCCTGTCCATACCCCCCAGTATCCTGGCGAGGTCATTTGTCAGGTGTTTGGGGTTGAGATGGGTTTTATTGATTTCTTCGCATAGGCCAGCATCATGATAATATATTGTTACTTCTTTACCATCACGTCCGAACTTGTAGGCAAAAGAAGTTCCCAGTCTCCCTGGTCCAATAATAGCGATTTTTCCGGAATTAAGATTACTCATTCATCCCTCATTTTTATGTAACGTTGATGGCGTAACTATATGTAAAAACAGGCCTGTCTGTCAAATAAAAAACTACAGGTAAGTTATCGAGACCTTTGCAAAATGCTTAATTTCGTTCAAGTTCAAGGAAGACGAAAATTTTAACCACAGGAATACATTGAGTATTTCGAGGATTAAGATTTGAGTCTGACGCAGAAATTGGGCGAAAGGAAGTGTTTTGCAAAGGTCTCTTATCATGATCTCCCATCTGGTGGGAGATTGTATTACCAATGTGGGCTCTCACTTAAGTGCGCGTGTCCGGTAGATGAAATAATCGGTAGGACAACCGCGCATATCCATCTCCTGTACCGTGATTACCTCTGACTGACCAAAGATTTCTCCGAGACGTTTCCTGAAGGGGGGGGATTCTTTTTCTGCCCATACTGTTAATACTCCGCCATCGGTAAGGATATTTTTCATCCTGGACAGCATGGGCTCTTCATACAGATTCTGATTACTTTCCATTGCCAGCATTGTGGGGCCATTATCAACGTCCAGAATGATGACGTCATAGGTTTTATCTGTCTTTTGAATGTAATCAACGATATCCGCCTGTATAAGGTGCACCCTGGAATCAGAGGTAGCATTTCCGTTAAGTTCGGTGAAGAAACTCTTTGCCCAGTTTATTATATGTTTATCTATTTCAACGACATCGACGGCCCGGATACCGCCGCATTCGAGGGCGGCTTGAAGTGTATAACCGATCCCGAGACCTCCAATCAGGACTCTCATATCCTGCCTCTCCGATGCCAGTGGCTCAATGGCCAGGGTAGCCACTGCCTTTGCTGACAGTTCGTTGTAACTTGCCATAAGAAAGACACCGTTAAAGATGATTTCATACACGGGTTGACTGGTACTATCAGTTACTGCCCATTGTTGTAATTGCAGTTCCCCCCGGGGAGTTGTCACACGACTCAGTATAATTTTTTCCACTTTATTTCATTCCTGTCATTACGAAGCATTGTGTTGGCTTTTCTATTTTCATTCCACCCTGTTTCATTTTAACCCTTCTACATAACTTACTCAATTATGCACGATAAATTCAAGTTTTTCCTTACTTGATCCGATTTTCATTCTGTAAAAACTTTTCGTAGAAAAATCTACAATAGAAATGAGATGGTCTCGTAAAAAGTCCGAATTTCTGTCGTTTTGTCATTCCCGACCTGATCGGGAATCCATAACTGCTCGTAATTACTGGATTCCCTCTCCCCAGTCGGAGTCGAGGACAGGTTTCGCGGGAATGACAAATTGGCAAGTTTATGACTTTTTACGAAACCATCAAACATGGAGGACAAATGGGTACAGACAACTTGATTTTTTTAGAGGTTATAGAATGGTTTCATGAGGCCGAACAGGAACTGGTTCACAGAATTCCACAAAAAGGTTCGGGTGAAATCAAATTCGGTGCACAGTTGATTGTTCGTGACAGCCAGGCAGGGGTATTGTTTTACAAGGGCAAGTCATACGAAGCTTACGGACCCGGGCGCCACACCCTCACCACGGCTAATATCCCGGTGCTGACAAAGGTACTGGCTTTACCCTGGGGCATGACCAGCCCGCTTCGGGCCGAGGTCTATTTCGCCAACATGAGGGTATTTCCAAACCTCAAATGGGGCACCAGGGATCCGGTAGCCTTCAAGGATTCGGAACTCGGCCTGGTGCGTCTGCGGGCCTATGGTGTATTTAACATTCGGGTAGTCCAGCCGATGCTGTTTATTAATACACTGGTGGGAACCATGGGCAAGTATACCACCGAGGAAATCGGGGAATATCTCAAACAGGTTATTGTTTCACGGTTTAATGATTATTTAGGCGAAAATCTTGACAGTCTATTCAACCTGCCCGGACAATACAATGAGATCTCAAATGGCCTGCAGGACCGCCTGAAGGAAGATTTCAGTCATTTCGGCCTTGGATTGGACCATCTTTATATCAGTTCCATTACGCCTCCGCCGGAGGTGCAGAAAGCCATTGATGACAAAAGCCGCCTGGGTGTGATCCAGGATCTGGACAGACTTGTCAAGATGAAGGCCGCAATGGCTATGGAGAAAGCTGCTGAGTCAACAGGCGAAGCGAGTGCTGGCATGGGCATGGGCATGGGTTTCATGATGCCCGCAATGTTTGCCGATATGTTCAGGTCTCAGGGTGAGGCCGCGGCCCCGACAGCACCTCCGGAGCTTAAGTGTCCTGACTGCGGGCACTCTATTAACAAGGATGCGAAATTCTGTCCCCACTGCGGTCATCAACAACTGGTTTTCGATCAGTGCAGCAACTGTAGTAAAAATCTGCCGCCCAACGCCAAATTCTGTCCCAGATGCGGAACCTCGGCGGACAGGAAGCCGGCGCCCAAAATGTGTCCTGACTGCAAGGGTGAAAACCTGCCTGATTCTGTTTTCTGCAACCAGTGCGGGGAGAAGTTAGTGTAAATGGGATTTATCGTTGAACATGAATGTCCACAATGTGGAGCACCTGTCGAGCTGGAAGAGACCAATCGCCTGCTTCGCTGTCCTTACTGTGACGTAAAAAACTATCTCTTCGCCCGTAATCATTTTCGCCTCGTTTTACCCCATAAGGCGTCAAATAATGATATTATCTGGGCGCCTTATATGCGTTTTAGAGGCAATGTATATTTATGCCGGGATGTTTCCATCGAACACCGCGTTGTTGATATTACCCGTCTGGGGGCGCCCTTCAGGGAACTTCCCATGTCGTTGGGCTTCAGGCCCCAGGCCATGAAGATGAGATTTGTCACACCGGATTTGCCCGGATCATTTCTTTCGTGTTCTCTTTCGGTTGACAATGTGCTGGATACAGTCGGAAAACATATATCGACGCTGGTTTCTCATGATTTTTTTCACCGGGCTTACATCGGCGAGGCGTTAAGCCTTATATATCTGCCCATGCATGTGGAAGGAAATAAAGTTTTTGATGCCGTGACAAACCAGCTTATAGCTCCTATACACGGTGGGCGGGAAGTCTTCGAGCCGGATATAGAAGATAACCCTCGATGGCAGATCACCTTTATGGCAACCATATGTCCTAACTGTGGGTGGAGCCTGGAAGGAGAGAAAGACAGTGTTGTCCTGACATGCAGCAACTGTGACACGGCCTGGGAGGCTTCGGACGGCAGGTTTGTCCAGGTAGGCTTCAAAACAGTAAAGGGCCGTGGGAAAAACATCGTATATCTGCCCTTCTGGAAGATATCCGCTAAATCAGCCCAGGGCCTGGAAATCAATTCATACGCCGATTTCATCAGGGTTACTAACCAGCCCAAAGTGGTTCAAAAGCATTGGGAGAATCAGGAAATGTCCTTCTGGATACCGGCCTTCAAACTCCGGCCCGGGATTTTTTTAAACCTGTCCAGACAGATGACCATTGCTCAAAAAGATTTTAAGGTAGTGGAGGAAATTCCCAGGGATAACCTTTACCCTGTCACACTTCCTCACAGTGAGGCTGTTCAGAGTATTAAGATTACACTGGCAAACTCAATCATGCGCAAAAAGAAAATGTTTCCCCTTCTTCCCCAGGTCAGCTTTACCATTGGGGAGTCGACGCTCGTATATCTTCCTTTCAATGATGCAGGCCAGGAAATAATTCAGGAGCACATGCGCATCAGTATTCACAAGAAGACCCTGGAATTCGGGCGTAGTCTATAGATTGAGACCTTTGCATAACGTCCCTTTTTGCCCAATTTCTGCGTCAGTCTCAAATTTTAATCTTCGAAATATCCAATATATTCCTGTGGTTAAAATTTCCGCCTTCCTTGAACTTGAACGAAATTGAACATTTTTCAAAGGTCTCTGCCAGCAAACCGCCCTTTCTAAGCATGCGAGCCAGATAGATCGCCATAAGTCAAACGGCGACTTGACCCCTTGACCCTTTCGTGGGCTGTTCTGTTGAAAAACAATCCGCGTCAACATAGTCTAATGAAAAGGATGCCTGAAAAGCGTGGGGTGTTTCGGCTAACAGTTACGATGTATCGTAAATTGGTCGAATTTTAGCTAAGTGGGTGTTAGCGATGAATCTGGATACCGGCCTTTAAAAACCGCACCACTTCCTACCGATTTCTACGTAGGCTTCTGTGGCCTCTTCAATTTTGGAAATGTAGCAAAACTCATCTGTCTTGTGTGCCAT
>Ga0265595_1002114_pt1 | contig 13988 bp, 10 predicted proteins | sample saktaG_15_FD_190148 | JGI IMG/M metagenome (GOLD analysis project Ga0265595, IMG submission 190148) | Saline water microbial communities from Sakinaw Lake, British Columbia, Canada - sak_2013_06_06_50m | ecosystem: Environmental > Aquatic > Non-marine Saline and Alkaline > Saline ... | reverse complement strand
CGGCGGAAGAGCTGATCCTGGAAGACTTTACTACTGGAGCCGGAAACGACATAGAACGCGCCACGGATATCGCCAGGAAGATGGTTTGTAACTGGGGCATGAGCGAAGAGATGGGCCCTCTGACGTTTGGAAAGATGGATGATCAGATATTTCTAGGCAGGGAGATTGCCACGCATAAGAATTACAGCGAGGATACAGCCGAAAAGATAGACAGGGAGATGTCACGAATCGTTACGGAAAACTACGCGAGAGCCAAAAAGCTCCTCTCGGACAATATCGACACCCTCCACAGGCTCTCGGAGCACCTGCTTGAAAAGGAGGTGCTGAACGGCGAAGAGATTGATGAGATAGTAGGTGAAAAAGAGAAAAAAAAGGGCAAAAAGGTCAAAGCAGGAAAAGCGGAGAAAGAGGTTTAGGTGAGGTATCTTCATATAACATCTTCTGCTCAGGCGGAGAATGAACTGAAAAGGGTTGGAGTGGACCGGCCGGGAATAGATGCCATGATTCCCAAGATGGAGAATATTAATCTGTTGCTCGAGGGAATTGAGTGTAAGATAGCAAATATATTGAAACAGGAGATGCTGTCCATAGGCGGAGATATTGCTGTGGCAAGGGGGTCTGTATCCTGTAGCATAGACAGGACTGATGCCGTAATAATCGGTACCATGAAACAGGTGCGAAGGCTTGCGGACAAGATAGCGCCCCAGCCTTTTACCCTGAGAGATATATCCGAAGATATCAGAAGGGTTCTGGGCAATATTACAAGAGATACCTTTGTACTCAAGACGCCGAAAAGGGAGATAACGATTGGCGGACGGACCCTTATTATGGGTATATTGAATATGACTCCGGACTCCTTTTCTGATGGAGGCATGTTTGGCAGTGTTGATGAAGCTGTGAAACATGCGCTGAAAATGGAGGAAAATGGCGCAGATATTATTGATATAGGGGGTGAATCTTCAAGACCCGGTTCGGAAGCGGTGCCTGTCAAAGATGAACTGGACAGGGTTATACCTTTGATAGAAAAACTTGAAGGACTGCTGTCCATCCCGATATCCATAGACACAACAAAGTCGGATGTGGCAAGCCTCGCGATAGAAGCCGGGGCGGAGATGGTCAATGATATAAGCGCGATGAGGTTTGACGCGAAGATGCCGGAAGTGGTTGCCGATTGCCGGGTGCCTGTCGTCCTGATGCATATGAGAGGAGCGCCGAAGACCATGCAGGAGGGCGACCTTTCATACCGGTCGCTTATGGGGGAGATCACCGGATTTCTGGAGGGAAGCATGGAAAATGCCCGGTCATCCGGTGTGGATGTTGAGAATATAGTTGTTGACCCAGGTATAGGCTTCGGCAAGTCCACGGCGGACAATCTTGCCATTCTGAGACATCTTAGCGAATTGAAGTCACTGGGAAGACCGATTATGGTGGGCACGTCGCGCAAGAGGTTTATAGGGGAGATTACAGGTGAAGATCTTGCCAGGAATTGCGTTGAAGGCACGGCGGCGAGCGTTGTCGCTTCCATAATGAACGGTGCCGATATCATAAGGGTCCACGATGTGGGATTTATGAAGAAATTATCCAGAATTGCCGATGAGATAAAGTGATGATCTATGCGGTGGGGACAGACCTTGTTGAGATATCGAGGATCGAAAGAATCATAGATAGATGGACTAAGAGATTTATAGATAGGGTGTATTCTGAAGAGGAGATACGGTATTGCGGTGAGATGGCGGTTCCTGCCAGGCATTTCGCGGCACGGTTCGCGGCGAAAGAGGCATTTTTAAAGTGTGCGGGCCGGGGGATATTTGATGGAATCGGGCTCAGAGACGTGGAAGTCATAAACAGGCCGGAGGGAAAACCGGAACTGAGGTTTTATGGAAAGGCGAGGGACATGGTTGACGGGGCCGGTATAACAGGCAGCCATATAAGTATCTCTCATACTGACAGATACGCGATGGCTTTTGTTGTTCTTGAATGCCACAAAACTCCCGGATTCCAATCCTCGTTTCAGTAGTATTCCTGTATTCGGGATCCCATCAATTGTTTCGTCATGTACTCTCACCGATCCCGATACAGCAAGAAATAGCACAATGAAACAACATTCCATTTCGAAGGGTTTTTGATACCTGAAGACAATAGGAAGATTTCAAGTTTACGTAATCAATGAATAAATAAACCCCTCGCTCTGCCGGTTGACTCCTTGAGTGCAGATTCAATTCCTGATATAAGTAATAATTGATGGGACGTGTTGAAATGAAACTGCAATTGAAGAATTTCTTTCGGATCAGTGCTCTGTTGCTGGTGTTGATTCTCTTGTTGCCCGGATATGCTTCTTCTAAAACTGTCTCATTACCCCTGTCGATTGACTACCCGCTTCTCAGATCGCTGGTTATTAATAGCGCCTTCACTGATCCGGATCAAACCTCTGTTGTGCTTGATGAAAACAACGGGTGCAGGAAGATTACGATCTCGGAGCCGATCTTTTCTGAGGAAAATTCACGTGTCCGGTTAGAAACAAAACTTCAGATCCATATCGGTACGAACATTGGAAACACATGCCTGATGCCGATTGAGTGGGAAGGGTATCTTTCATTATTTATGGAACCGCGGATCGATAGTAACGAATGGGTTCTGTCATTTGAAACTGTTGATTCTGCTTTATATGATAAAAATCACGAAACGGCTCACGTTGCGGGTATTGTCTGGACGTTTGCCAAGCCTTTCGTTTACGATTATTTGAACAATATCACCATCAACCTTGCCCCGCCCGTATCGGAGGTGCAGTCATTCCTGTCTTCTCTGTTCCCCCCGGATTTAGATCTCCGCGCGAAAAAGATGATAAATAGTTTCAGGCCTGGAAAAATAGTGACAACCCCGGATGCCGTGCGGGTTGCCATTCTCGCCGACGTCGAGGAAACGTATGAGAAGGATGAAGATATAGAACAGGAAGTGCTTTCTGATGAAGAACGACAGAAATTCATCGGGATATGGGAGGCATGGGACCCCTTTCTTGTCCATATGATAACCTCACTCTCAAAAGAACCTTTGTCAGAAGATGATCGCCAGGTTCTACTGGATACGCTGCTGGAAACCCGATACTCTTTCATTACAGAGCCATTGGATGCAACGATGAAAAGGGATTTCGTCAGGGATCAATTCATAACCACATGGGCACAACTGTCGCCTGTTTTCAGACATCACCTGGGGGATGTGCCGTGTAAAGCTACGTTAGGGTACCTTGCCTTTTTCACCGCTTCCGATGCGTTATACGCATTGGATGAAATTGGCCCCACGTTAGGAATAGAAATCAGTCGAAATGGGCTCATCCGTCTGGCGCGCCTTCTGGGCGCGCGGGAATCAGAAGTTCTCGCTTACAGTCCCGGTGCTGACCCGGAACTGAGAGAAGTTCTGGGCCTTGGGGTACCCCCGGATGATTCGGGACCGGCGTTTGATGTGGATGAATTGGAAATTGATACTCAAGAAATCAGATCTCCAGAACACGACTATCATCATCTGTTGCATGCTATTATGCCACTTTTATGTACATCAGCCTGGGCGGCGGAAAAAAATAATCCGGCAATCCAGCTTGATACTATTAAACCGTGGATTGTTTCGAAGGAAGACCTAACCCCATATCTTGAAAGGATAAAAACCCTGTTACAGAATGTTTCTTCCGATGTCCTAAAAAATGGTAAAATTGCGGAGAAGTACCACGATCTTTATCGGCAGATTGTTCTTTCCGCCACGTGGCAGGAGAGCTGTTTCCGGCAGTTCAAGGTCAACAAGGGCAAGGTGACGTATCTGAGGTCTTATAACAGTACGTCTGTCGGTTTGATGCAGATCAACGAGCGCGTGTGGCGGGGTATGTACGACGCTAATCATCTGCGATGGGACATCAGCTACAACGCCAGGGCTGGTTGCGAGATTATTGACCTCTATTTTCGAAGATACGCTTTAAGAAAAATGGAAAAAATGAAACTCGAAAAGTCGTTAGACGATGATACGATAGCCAGACTCATGTACGCAATGTATAATGGTGGACCGGCACAGTTTTACAAGTTTCTCAACCGCAAAAAGAAAGGGAAATACTATCTCAGTGACAAACTTTTTTTTGAGAAGTACTCCTGGGTAAAAAACAATCAATGGGAGAATATCAGTAAGTGCCTGATTGGCAGCAGTTAATCCCCTCGTTAAACCACATAACACAGACTGTAAACCCTACGGCAATGATACCAAATTGATCTTGAGATAATCCGGAGACATCTATAAGTCGCGTCAAAGGGGAAAATGATGTTCCCCCTCCGTCAATCCATCTTTGCATTGATTTATCTTGATATGTGGTGTAGATCCCATCAGATAATAAACTAAATAAATTTTGCTCCATTGATGCTTAGATGACAAGCTTTGATCTGATTTCTAAAAGACCCGAGGATACGTTGGATATCGGGCGAATTATAGGCGAAAACCTGACAGGCGGGGACTTTGTGGCCCTTACAGGCGAACTGGGCGCGGGTAAGACATGCCTGACACAGGGAATCGCGAAGGGGCTCGGAATCCTCGAAGAGTATTACGTTACAAGCCCCACATTCACACTGATCAATGAATATCCCGGAAGGGTTTCCCTTTATCACATGGATGTATACCGTCTGTCCGGCTCCCGTGATCTGGAGAATATGGGTTATGAAGAATATTTTTACGGGGATGGTGTGGTGGTCATCGAATGGGCCGAAAAGGTTGATGATATAATTCCCGCGGAGGCATTGTTGATCAATCTGGAACATTGTAATGGCAATAAGAGAAAAATACGGATTTCCTGCGAATCCAGCATGTCATCGATTATCAGGATGCTGAAAAAGGAGGGATTTTAATACGTGGCTGTAATTGTGCAGAAATACGGCGGGACCTCTGTAGCTGATCTTGAAAAGATTCAGAACATAGCAAAGAGGGTGATAAAAACCAGGGAAGATGGAAACGATGTGGTTGTTGTATTGTCGGCCATGGCAGGTGAAACAAACAGACTTATTCAAATGGCCGACAGCGCTTCCGGAGGGTCACCGGACGGGAGGGAATACGACGTGCTTGTCTCTTCGGGCGAGCAGGTATCCGTTTCACTTCTTTCGATTGTTCTAAACGGTATGGGCCACAAGGCGATATCTTTCTTGGGTCATCAGGTAAAGATATTAACAGACAAGATATACGGCAACGCAAGGATACTAAGTGTCGACACCGGACTGATATTGGATGAGCTGAAAAGGGGGAAGATAGTGGTTGTTGCCGGGTTCCAAGGTGTTGATGAAGATGGAAACATAACCACGCTGGGAAGAGGTGGCTCGGATACGAGCGCCGTGGCCATTGCGGCTTCCCTCAAGGCGGATTTCTGCGAAATATTTACAGATGTGAACGGTGTCTATACGACGGACCCGAATCTTTACAGTAAGGCAAGAAAGCTCAAAAAGGTATCATACGAGGAGATGTTGAGCCTGGCGGGAGCTGGAGCGAAGGTGCTTCATCCCCGTTCCGTTGAGTTGGCCAAGGCGTACGGGGTTCCTGTATATGTGAGATCCTCTTTCAGCGAGGATATGGGAACATTGGTTACTAAGGAGGATAAGGATATGGAAAGAGAAGTTGTTTCCGGCGTGGCATATGACAGGGATCAGGCGAAGATTACGATTAGTCATGTTCCGGATAAACCGGGCATTGCCGCCAAGTTGTTTACGCCTCTGTCTGATCACAATATTATAGTTGATATGATTATTCAGAACGCGAGCAGTGAAGGTTATACCGACCTGACATTTACAGTTTCTCAGAAAAATATTGGTGAGGCCAGGAGACTACTTGATGTAGTCGCCGGGGATATGGGCGCCTCCAGGATAGATTATGATGAGAATATCTCCAAGATATCCATAGTTGGAGTCGGCATGCAAAGCCATTCCGGTGTCGCGTCAAAGATGTTTGCGGTTTTTGCGGACGAGGGGATAAATATACTGATGATCAGTACTTCCGAAATCAAGATATCATGTGTTGTAGAGGCCAAGTATACGGAGCTTGCCGTCAGGGTTCTTCATGACGCCTTTGGCCTGGAGCAGGAAAACTAAAGAACATCTTGTGAAAAAGATGGAAGAAAAGAACCTTGTCAAGAAACAGATCTACGGGGCAATCGGCATTGTAGTTGTTGTGGTATTTTTATATGCTGCCAGAGATGTTTCTCAATATGCATATTCTTCCGGGGGGTTTGCTGCCTGCTGTGAATATGAGAAACCCGGCATTATGGTGATGCTTTCCGGAGATGAAGATCATGACGGGATCTATTTCCTCTCGCAAGAGGCAACAGTTTATGATCTTTTCAAAAAAGCGGGACTCCGTGATATCGCTGGATTCAAGGAAGCTGATCTTGCCAGGGCGCTTCACTCAGGGGACAGGGTTACCTGTGACGGGACTCGATATCGGGTAACCCTCGGGGATGTCGCTGCCCCTGTAAGGCTCGCCTTTGGTATGCCGATTGATCTTAATGAGGCGACACTGGAGGAATTGATGCTTATTCCTGGAATAGGCCCCAATACGGCATCGAAGATAATAAAAGTTAGAGAGGGGAATGGGGTATTTTCAATAGTTGACTCGTTGAAACTGGCAGGTTGTATGGGAGAGAGGAGATATAACAGGGCAAAAGATTATCTGTATACTAGATCTTCTTATCCTTGACAGATAAAAACTATAGTGATACTTCAGCAAAAAAAGTCGGGGCGTAGCGCAGTCTGGTAGCGTATCTGAATGGGGTTCAGAGGGTCGGAGGTTCAAATCCTCTCGCCCCGACCATTATATCCGTAAAACCGCCATTGCCGGCGGTTTTTGTTTAGGGTTTTCCATCTCCCGACGAGCCGGGATTCGCTGTTGACAATCAGTCTCGCAGTTACTACTATATCAATGACTTTGTGGATTGCGAGAGTGGCGGAACTGGAAGACGCACTGGACTTAGGATCCAGCCCGCGAAAGCGGATAGGGGTTCAACTCCCCTCTCTCGCACCAAATATTATATGAAAACAAGCATGTGATTTTATATATCTGATAAACACCTCAAACTCGCCAAAGGAGTTAACGAATGGGAGATATGGTTGCTAAAGTAGAGATAGAAGATATCAGCTCTGTGAAGAAGAAACTGTCATTTGAAGTCCTTTGGGACGACGTGAAGAAGGAACTTGATTCGGTATACAAGACTGTGGGCAGGAATGCCAGAATCAAGGGATTCAGACAGGGCAAGGTTCCTAGAAATGTCCTCGAGATACACTACAAAGAGCAGGCAGAAGAAGAAGTGATATCCAATCTGATTACGAAACACTATTCCGAAGCTGTTGAAAAGAACAATATCCTGGTGGTGGCGCAGCCAGTTATAGATCAGAAGGGAATAACGACGGATGCGGATTTTCTGTTTAATGCCACTGTTGAAATCCAGCCTGTAATTGATCCCAAGGACTATGCAGGCCTTGATCTGGAAAGAGAAGAGCTTGATGTTACCGAAGCTGATATTGAAGAGAGGCTCAATCAGATAAGGCAGATGTATGCCACCCTTGAGGATGTCGAAGGTGACCGGGCTCTTGTAACTGATGATTTTGCCGTGATTGACTTTGAGGGAAAACTTGATGGAGAAGCGCGCAAGGAGCTGGCATCTGAAGATTACACGCTCCAAGTAGGCTCAGGAAGTTTTGTTCCGGGATTTGAGGAGCAGCTGGTGGGTATGAAAAAGGGAGAATCAAAGGATATCACAGTGACATTCCCGAAGGATTATGGCGCTAAGGATATTGCCGGAAAGGAAGTGCTGTTTTCGGTAACTCTCAAGAATCTTCGTGAAAAGATATTGCCCGAACTTGATGAGGAATTTGTAAAGAACTTCGAAAAATTTGAATCCCTGGAAGACTTGAAAAACGATGTGACAAAATCGCTTGAAGAAGAGGGAGAAGCAAGAATAAAAACAGACCTCCGGAACGCCATGATTGACAAGCTGTTGGAAAATAATGAATTCGAAGTGCCTTCCGCCTGGGTGGAAAAACAGGTCTATTCCATGATGCTGGATGCCCGCCAGAGGATGGCACAGAACGGCATGCCGGATGATAAAGCCTCTGAAATAAGCTACAATCTGCACGATGGATTCAAGGATTCGGCGGCCAGGATTGCCAAGGCATCCTTTATACTCAATGAGATCGCGAAGAAAGAATCGATCGAAGTGACGGAGAAAGATGTTGAAGACAGGCTTAATATCCTTGCTCAAAAATACGCGCAGGAGTACGAGTCTGTAAAAAAGGCCTATGAGGCTAATAATATGGAAGATCACCTCAAAGATGAATTGCTCGAGCAGAAGGCCATGGCCTTTATTGAAGAAAGGGCCAATATAACCTTTGTCAAAAAAGACAGGGGAAAAGGAGAAAAATAATGACTCTCATTCCTATGGTAATTGAACAGGACGGTCGAGGGGAAAGGGCTTTCGATATATATTCCAGGCTGCTTAGAGACAGGATTATATTTCTTGGATCGGCTATTGATGATGATGTATCAAATCTTGTTATAGCCCAGATGCTGTATCTGGAATCGGAAGATCCGGACAGGGATATCTTTTTTTATCTGAATACACCCGGTGGCATAGTTAGCTCAGGTCTTGCCATATATGATACGATGCGATACATAAGTCCCCCCGTCAGCACTGTTTGCATGGGGCAGGCGGCAAGCATGGGGGCGCTTCTCCTCGCGGCAGGCAAAAAGGGAAAAAGGTTTGCCCTGCCCAATTCAAGGATAGTCATACATCAGCCTCTTGGCGGTTCTCAGGGGCAGGCGACCGATATCGGCATTCAGGCGAAGGAGATATTGAGATTGAAGCAGGACCTGAATACCATATTGGCAAAGCACACCGGCCAGCCTGTTGAAAAGGTTGAGCAGGATACAGACAGGGATTATTATATGACAAGCAGTCAGGCATTAGAATATGGTATAATCGACGAGGTTATTGTAAAGAGGGCTTCTGGTAGCAAAGAGGGAGGGACTTCACATGGCAAGAAATCGTAATGATGGTGTGAATGGATTGCTCTTTTGTTCCTTTTGTGGAAAGACACAGGACGAAGTGAAGAAGCTGGTTGCTGGCCCAAGCGCTTATATATGTGACGAATGCGTAGAACTCTGCAGGCATATTGTTGAAGAAGACGGCTCTCAGGGCGCGGAAAGTTTCAGAGAAAATATTCCCCAGCCTAAAGAGATCAAAAAGTTTTTAGATCAGTATGTCGTGGGACAGGAAAAGACAAAGAAAATCCTTTCCGTTGCTGTTTACAATCATTACAAGAGGTTGTTCTCGGGTGTTGAGCTTAATGATGTCGAACTCCAGAAGAGCAATGTTCTCCTGATCGGCCCTACAGGTTCGGGAAAGACCCTCTTGGCAAGAACATTGGCAAGGATGTTGAATGTGCCATTCGCCATTGCCGATGCTACTACTCTGACCGAGGCGGGATACGTTGGGGAAGATGTGGAGAACATCATATTAAGTCTCCTCCAGAACGCGGATTATGACGCGCGCAGGGCATCACATGGCATAGTGTATATAGACGAGATTGACAAGATATCAAAGAAATCGGGTAATCCTTCCATTACCAGGGACGTATCCGGCGAGGGTGTCCAGCAGGCCCTTCTGAAAATAATAGAGGGAACCCTGGCGAATGTACCTCCCAAGGGTGGGAGAAAACACCCGCAACAGGAATTTATTCAGGTAGATACAACCAACATCCTTTTTATCTGTGGCGGAGCATTCAATGGGTTGGAAGATATTGTAGAAGGAAGACTGAACGTAAACTCCATGGGATTCGGGGCCGATATCAAGAGTAAGAAAAAAAAGAACATAGGCGAAACCCTGTCGGAGGTGCAGCCGGAAGATCTCTTGAAGTATGGTTTGATACCGGAATTTGTGGGGAGACTTCCTGTGATCGGAGCCCTTCACGACCTTGTTGAGAAAGACCTTGTGAGGATACTGACAGAGCCGAAAAATTCCATTGTGAAGCAGTACAAAAAGATGTTTGAGATGGAGGGTGTAAAGCTTATCTTAAATGATGACGCCCTGAGGGCCATAGCAAAACTGTCCGCGAACAGAAAAACCGGCGCAAGGGGTCTCCAGGCTATAATGGAAAACACCATGCTGGAGATCATGTATGATATTCCATCGAGAGATGATATAAAAGAGTGTTTTATAAACGAAGACGTTGTACTCCGTGGAGAGAAACCGATTCTGGTCTTTGAAACAACTTCCGATTCCGAGCCGGAGGAAGATAGCGAACAAAAAAAAACGGGATGACAAAAGCATATGTTTGATTTTAATAAGAGCGAGGGAAATATAGAAAAAACCAGGCTTACAATTCCACTGCTTCCATTGAGGGATGTGGTCGTGTTTCCTCATATGATAGTGCCTCTTTTTGTGGGCAGAGAGAAATCAATTAACGCCTTGGAATCCGCCATGCGGCATGAGAAGGGTATATTCCTGACCGCGCAAAAGAGGGCCGAAATTGATGACCCCGTGGAAGATGACATATACACAGTTGGTACCATAGGAAACATCATACAGCTGTTGAGGCTTCCGGATGGAACGGTAAAAGCACTGGTTGAGGGAGTGGAAAGGGGAGTTATAAAGAGCTATATACCCAACGAGGACTTCTTTCTGGTGGATGTTGAGGAACTGGGTGAGGGATATTCTGCTGAATCGGATACGAAGATGGAGGCGCTTATAAGAAATATTGCGGAGGCGTTTACAAGATACGCAAAGCTCAGCAGAAAAGTTCCCCCTGAGATGATGGGACCCATGTCATCTGTAGATGCTCCGGCAAAATTTGCCGATACAGTCGCGGCGTATCTGCACGTGAAACTGGATGAGAGACAGAAGGTACTGGAAACCGCCGATGTTGTTGGAAGACTTGAAAAGATATATGCTCTGCTGATGGCGGAGATCGAGATACTGGAAGTTGAGGGGCGCATACGAAAACGTGTGAAGACCCAGATGGAGAAAACCCAGAAGGATTACTATCTGAATGAGCAGATGAGGGCCATTCAGAAAGAAATGGGTGAAGAGGACAGTTTTAAGGGCGAGATAAAGGAACTGGAAAAGAAACTCAAGAAAAAGAAACTTTCTGAAGAGGCCCATCAGAAGATTGAGCATGAAATGAAGAAGCTGAAAATGATGTCTCCAATGTCTGCTGAGGCAACGGTGATCAGGAACTATATAGACTGGATATTTGAGCTGCCCTGGTATGAAAAGACAGAAGACAAAAAAGACTTAAAGGAATCGGAGAGGATACTTGAAGAGGACCATTATGGTCTTAAAAAGGTGAAAGAGAGGATACTTGAATACCTCGCGGTTCAGATTCTGTCCAAAAAAAAGAAGGGTTCCATACTCTGTTTTGTCGGTCCTCCGGGTGTGGGGAAAACCTCTATAGCAAAATCGATTGCCAGGGCCACCAACAGGAAATTTGTCAGGTTGTCTCTTGGTGGTTTGAGGGATGAGGCCGAGATAAGAGGGCACAGGAAGACATACATAGGGGCCATGCCGGGAAAGATTATCCAGCTTCTGAAGAAGGCTGGCTCGAGCAACCCCGTATTCTGTCTGGATGAGATTGATAAACTGAGTTCCGATTTCAGGGGAGACCCCGCGTCAGCGCTTCTTGAAGTGCTTGATCCGGAACAGAATATCGCCTTCAATGACAATTATCTCGAAGTAGATTATGACCTGTCCGATGTCATGTTTATAACGACGGCTAACGTTCTCCAGACGATACCCACCGCCCTTCAGGATCGTACAGAGGTGATACGTATCGCGGGATATACCGAACCTGAAAAACTGAATATCGCCAGAAAATATCTCGTCGCGAAGGAGCTGGAAACCAACGGTCTGACCGAAAAGAATATCACCTTCTCCGATGGGGCATTATTGACCATTATAAGAGAATATACACGGGAAGCAGGAGTGAGAAATCTTGAACGGGAGATAGCCTCCATCTGCAGAAAAGTGGCCAGGAAGATCGTTACCAATGGAGCCACCATAAAGATAAAAGTTAGCTCAAAGTCTGTAAAAAAATATCTTGGTGTGCAGAGATTCAAATTCGGAGAGATTGAAGACAGGGATAGAATAGGAGTGACAGTTGGCCTCGCGTGGACGGAAGTCGGCGGTGAGCTGTTGACAATAGAGTCTTCTGTCCTCCGGGGAACAGGCAAACTTACGCTGACGGGAAAATTGGGAGATGTTATGCAGGAATCCGCTCAGGCCGCGCTTACCTATGTCAGATCAAGGGCGAGTGACTTAGGATTAGATGAGAATTTCTATAAGAAAGTGGATGTTCATGTTCATGTTCCGGAGGGTGCTATTCCAAAAGATGGACCGTCCGCGGGAATTGCCATGGCTACATCCATAACCTCCGCGCTTCTTAAGAAAAAGGTAAGAAGTGATCTCGCCATGACTGGAGAAATTACCCTGAGAGGGAGGGTGCTTCCCATTGGCGGACTGAAGGAGAAATTGCTGGCGGCCCATCGTGGACACATAAAAACCGTGATCATACCGAGCGAAAATGAAAAAGATCTTGCCGAGATACCAGCTAATATTCTTAGAGAACTGGAGATAGTCCTTGTGAAAAATGTGGATGATGTTCTGGAAAGGGCGTTTGTCCCGGAAGACAAGATGGAAATGTATCCATATGAAACAGGGGCTGACGGGACTGGTGAGATGCGTGTAAATGCTTGATAGTCTAAATATTACTTGACAGGAAGGGTTTTTTTGTTTAGTTTGCCAGTCCTGGTTACAGGGGATTGAACAAGTATGGGCGGGTAGCTCAGCTGGGAGAGCGCCACGTTTACACCGTGGATGTCACAGGTTCAAGTCCTGTTCCGCCTACCATACTATTTTTGCGGGGTCGTAGTTAAGTCGGTTATAACGCCGGCCTGTCACGCCGGAGGGCGCGGGTTCGAGTCCCGCCGGCCCCGCCAGAAATATCAGGGGGTTAGCTGCAATAGCGGTTAACCCCTTTTTAGTAGGGTGCGGATAGGGTGCGTTTGGGTGCGTTAAAAATTCCATCATCAAGCCCGTCAACTGCCTCTTTATTTCCTTCCGGTGCAAGGTGGCCATAAATATCGACTGTAACTTTTATACTGTGATGCCCTAATTGATCCCGGATATAAGCCAGGGACTCTCCGGCCTGGATCAAAAGGCTTGCATATGTATGGCGGAGATCATGGATCCGGATCTTGCGCAACCCTGCCTTCTGCAGGGCAGGGTTATAGACCCGACTTCGAAAGGAGCTTGCATCAATCGGGGATCCTGTTGCCGATGTAAATATCCAGTCGTTATCTCCATCAATCGGTTCAATTTTTCTGTTACGCTTCAGTTTGAAAAGTGTTTCTGTCAATTGTTTAGACATATCCACTCGCCTTGTTTTTCCGTTCTTCGGTGTTTCTACCTTTCCCCAGGAGATACCCCTTTGAATCGTTATAAAACGAGAATTAAAGTCGATATCGCTCCATTGCAGGGCTAACGCTTCGCCCAATCTCATGCCGGTGCGTGCCAGGGTCAAGACTAAGGGGTAATGTTGCGGAAAGTGTGTCCGGAATGTCTCTAACAGAAGGGAAAGCTCATCTCTTGTCAAAGGGTCACTCTTCAACTGCAAGTCCCTTGATTTAATGACCTTGCCAAGTTTATGTGCTGGATTAGTCGGGATAACCTCATCATCAACAGCAAGGTTTAAAATCCCCCCGATAGCATTTTTGAAGTGGGTTACTGTACTCGGTGCCAAACCACTGTTTATCTTTTTCAGTAAAAACTTTTTGACCATCATTCTGTTAATCTCATTAACGGGGACACTCTTGAACACCGGCAATATATGAGCCTTAAGGTCCATTTTATACCCTCGTAGCGTCGAAGGTTTGCAGGTAGCAAGGACCACAACATCAATCCAGGTCCTTGCATATTCTCCAAAAGAGGGGAT
>Ga0265595_1002112_pt1 | contig 13993 bp, 29 predicted proteins | sample saktaG_15_FD_190148 | JGI IMG/M metagenome (GOLD analysis project Ga0265595, IMG submission 190148) | Saline water microbial communities from Sakinaw Lake, British Columbia, Canada - sak_2013_06_06_50m | ecosystem: Environmental > Aquatic > Non-marine Saline and Alkaline > Saline ... | reverse complement strand
ATAAAAAAAACAAAAGTCGAAATTTTAAAAAAAGAGGTTCTAAAGAACCTATGAAAAATAAAAATAACGAAGGTCGTAATGAAGAAAATAGTAAATTAAAAAAAGAAAAAGAGGTGATAAGAATGAAAAAGTATCAAAAATGGACACAAAAAGACATTGATACTGTTAGAAAAATGGTGGATGAGAAAAAATCTTATCAATCTATTGGGCAAAAAGTAGGTAGGGAAGCTGAAAATGTTAGAAACTTAGCTAGAAGAAAGGGTTTTAATAATCTCAAGGAGAATACTCAATCTAAAAGGAGTAAAATACCTTTAACTGAGAAGTTGTTGAACTACATGAAGAAAACTAAACGTAATGGAGTTAGTTTTCAAATACTAGAGTTAGCTGATATTCTAAATGTAGCACCAAAGCATATCCAGAAAGCCATAGATGAATTGAGATATAATAATATTACCATTGAGGTTGAAGAAAAAGGAGTAGAATTGTCTAAAACAGTTCCCCTGGAATCTAAACCATTAGAAATTGATGCTAAAAAGTTTTTTGGTAGTAATGGTAAAATAATCAGATTTGGGGCAATCGCTGATACTCATTTAGGTAGTAAATATGCAAGACTTGATGTGCTTAATGCTCTCTACGACATCTTTGAGAACGAAGGATTGAAAAAAGTATTTATTATGGGAAACAACATAGATGGTGAATTCAGATTTAATAAATACGATTTATTAGTTAGGGGTGTTGAAGCACAAAATAAATACTTCGTAGAGAACCTACCTCAACGAAATGGTATTACTACTCAATTCATCACTGGAGATGACCACGAAGGTTGGTACATTCAAAGAGAACATATCAATATTGGTCAACATGCAGAGGATATGGCTAAAAGAATGGGGAGAGATGACATAGAATATCTTGGACATATGGAAAGAGACATCGAACTTAAAGGAGCAAAGACATCTCAAATAATCAGATTGATTCACGGTGGTGGTGGTTCGAGTTATGCAGATAGTTATTCTTCACAAAAGTATGCTGAAAGTCTGCAATCTGGAGAAAAACCAAGAGTTGTCCTAATAGGACATTTCCACAAATTCAATTATGATTATCCAAGAGAGATCCATATGATTCAAGTTGGCTGTGTTGAAGACCAAACTCCATTTATGAGAAAGAGAAAAATTCTAGCCCATGTCGGAGGTACTATTATTACTCTCCACCAAGATGATGATGGGATCATAAACCGTTGTATCGTAGAATGGATACCATTTTACAACAAGAAGTTTTACGAATATAAATGGTAGTAATAGTCGCATAATAAAAAAAAGAGGGAGAATATGTTTTACGACCCATATTCTCTCTCTAGTCTCAAAGATTATAACAATGAAAAGTATATTAAAGAAAATAAAAGAATTTATTAAGTTCTATCTCAATCCTTATTATTGGATAAAACCCTACTTTGTATCTTTTATAGAGGAGGGAATACTTAATCCAGATTATTTTGATTATGTAGGAGGTAGGGTGGAGGTTTGGACACATTGGAGTCAATATGATATAGATGAATATAGATTTTTGACCAAAGACCAAGAGGGTTTCTACAAGTTTCGGGAGAAATATGATTTTAAAGATGTAAGTCGGAAAACATTAAAGAAAATAGAAAAGATAGTTGGAGATAAATTTCACGATAAAGTAAAATAATCATTGCGTCATAAATTGTATCAAAAATGACGCAATGGTGAAACAATTAAGAGAAATAAATGATACAATTATGAAAATAAGAAAACAAATAGAAAACATCTTTAAACAATATCCTGATATAAAGTTAGATGAGTTCAAGTTTTTAATTAGTGATTTAGAAATATTATTTGCACAACAAGGACTTGATATTCCAAAAGGTTGGCGTAAGGGACAATTTATATTCAATTTTTTGGAGTTTTTAAGAACAAAAGGATTATCAACAAATCAAAGTTATAGATTAGCAGATACTTTTCATTTAGGCGATGGGGAGTGGGATAAATATTTAGAGGAGTTTTGTAGTCAGAAGTGAATCAATTGTAGTCAAAATCACGCAAGAATCACGCAAACCTATACAAAAGAGTAATATATCTATACAAATGAACAAAATACTAAAACAACTAACATTTTTAAGAGATAAAGATATTCCAAGGTTTTTAGTAGTATTTATAGATTGGATAAGATATAAACTAAATAATCAATATGAATAAAACAATAGAACGAGAACTAACCAATCTAAGTGGTCAAACCTTTTCAGACCACAAGGGGTATAGGACTTATATTGAAAAGGCATTCCAAAGAATATGGGATAAAGGAATAAAAGAACCCCATAATACAGAAGAAGTATATTGCTGTGCATGTGAATATGATATTGCTATATTTGAGGGGAAATTAGCCCAACAAAAAGAAGAGTATCAAGAGAAATTCCGAGATTTGAATAAGAGATTAAATAAACAATGCGAAGATAAAGCAAGAGAACTATCATTAGAAGGAGAAAAAAGTATGGCAAGAGGAGTTTTGAGAAGAATTGCAAAAGGAAAAAGTTTAGAACATATCAAGGTTTTATGCGAAGCAGTAATAGAAAAACTATGAAACCAAATTGGGAAATAGAATTTGATAAGATTTATAAAGAAGCAACAGGTGGACAGAATATAGTTGGTGATTTAATAATAAAGGACTTTATACGCAAACTTATCTACAACCAAAAAGAAAAGATAAAAAGAAAGATACATTATATTTTAGGAGAAGAGCAATGGGAAAAGAGTAAAACAATAGAAGAATTAGAGATAAAGTTATTAGAAAAACTATGATATATAAAATAAGTGAAAATGTATTTAATAGAGCAATGAAAAAAGCATTCGGATTTTTAGACAGCCGAACTCCCAAAGAAAGAAAGGAAGAATTAGAGTGTAAAACTATGAAAAATAAAACAATTATAGAGGAGTTTAAAAAATTATATGGTGATGATTTGGATGGTGGTTGTAGAGATAAATATATTAAGTTTATTCTCAAAACAGCCAAAGAAGAATACAAGAAAGGACATAATGACTGCCTACGAGAACTTGGTAAAACAGGAGAAAAGTGGCAAGGTAATTATTTATAAAACTATGACTAAATTAAAAGAGAAAATAGTCTTTATTAAATTTTTAGACAATGAAACAAGACCAGCTTGGACTCATCTAAGTCAAATTGATGATAAGACAGCAAAGATAAATTTTCTTTATGCCGTTGGTTATTTTGTTAAAAAAGGAGAATATTTCACAATAATTGCTATGGGAAAAAATAAGGAAGGTGGATTATTAAATGTTCAAATGATACCAAATGGCTGTATATTAGAAATTAAAACTTTATAAATCTTAACTAAATATGAAAAAACAATATGCCAACAGGAATCTATAAAAGAAAACCCCTCGCAGGGAAATATAAAGAGGAGATGAGAAAAAGAATGATTGGAAACACTCGGGGTTCCCAGAAAAGAGGAATTCCTTGGAATAAAAATAGAAAAATAGATGATTACCCTCAGTCTGGTTTTCAAAAAGGACATCCGCCATATTTTGATATTACAGGAAATCAGAACCCATCTTGGATAGACGGAAGAGCAAAGGAAAATAATCTGTATCCAGAAGAATGGATAGACGACTTAAGGGAAATAATAAGAAAGCGTGATGGTTATATCTGTCAATTATGTGGGATACACCAAGATGAAATGAGTAGTTGGAATAAAAAATTAGATGTTCACCATATAGATTATGATAAAGATAATTTAAACCCTGATAATTTAATATCTCTTTGTAGAAGTTGTCATCAAAAAACAAACTTTAACCGAGAATATTGGGAACAATATTTTCAAGTAATATGAATAAAAAATACGGTCATCCGTTATTTTACCAGATACTTGACGAACTGGCAGAACTTCACTCAAGAAAAAACTATATGTACTCTACTGACAAAGACCCACTTTCCAATTTTAGAAGTGCGGGAAGAATGGTAGAGAAATTATTTAAACCTAATATAAATGTTCCATTAGCAACGGCATTAGTTTATATGAGCAAACAATATGATGGAGTAATAAATATAGTCGGCGAAGGAAAAACAGATACAGTTGAATCAGTAAGGGACAAGTTAATGGATATAGCTGTTTATTCTGTATTAAGTGTTATTTTAAATGAAGAGCTATCACCAGAAACAAAAAATCTTTATAAATCTCTTGGGATATCTGATAAAGAATTTAAAAAATATGAGCAAAAAAAACATGAGCAACAAAAAGATAAAGATATAGGAGAAATAGAGGAAAAGGTCATAAATAAATAATATAAAAATATATGGCTAAAAAAATAGAGAAAGCAAAATGTGACCATTGTTGGTTGCCTGAATTGTTTTCTTATGATAGTCAAGTTTTTGGAGTAGAAGACGAAGAAGATGTTTTTCTTCAAAGTGATTTAATTATAGTAAGATGTAGTGAGTGTGGAAAATATGGATATATATTAGCGGAAAGAATAAATTAAAGGTTAAATAAAATAAAAGTATGAAAAAAGAAAAAGTAGAAGAAATTAAACAAATACTTAAACTAAAATTTATATTAGGTAAAAAAATAGATAAGTTTTTAGAAAAAAACTATACAGAAGATGAAAATTATGAAGCTGTTATACAAAGAGGGGAAGATATAGGATTTTTTAAGAAATAACCTCCAATTTCTTCTTTGAGGGAAAATATGCCTAAAAAAGGATACAAACAAACAAAAGAACATAAAGAAAATGAGAGAATATCCCGATTAGAAAGAAAAAAACGGGTTGGTTTTCTAAATTCTTCTAAAACAAGGCAAAAAATGAGAGAAGCAAAAATGGGAGAAAAGAATCCTTGTTTTGGCAGATGTGGAAAGAATAATCCAAGTTGGGTTGATGGTAGAAGTCCTAAAATCCATAGAATCAGAAATAGTATGGAAACTCGTTTATGGAGAGAGGCAGTGTATATCAGAGATAATTGGACTTGTCAGAAATGTAAAGATAATAGAGGGGGAAACTTGAATGCTCATCATATTCAAAACTTCTCTCAATATCCTGAATTGAGATTTGCCATAGATAACGGAATAACCTTTTGTAAAAAGTGCCACGAAAAATTTCATAAAAAATATGGACAAAGAAATAATACAAAAAAACAAATAGAAGATTTTCTTTTTTCAAGGCAGGGTTGTGGGCTGAGAGCCACTGGAAAATTGGTAAGCAACTATCTCAAAAAACTCAGAACTCTGAGATAGCCAAGATATAAACCCGTTAGGTAGAAGGATACCAATATCCTCGTTGTGAATTAACAAGTTGTTAATAACAGAAATCTACCAGCCCTGCCTTGAGAGAATAAATTAAAATAATATAATAAGTATGGACATATTTGAAAAGATAATTTATCTATCATTCGCAATCTCATTTGGAATAGCAATAGGATTTGGATGGAAAGCAGAACTTGAACCATTAGTAGTTGGAATGTTAGGAGCTTTGATTTATTATGATGGGATTAGAAAATAATTTAATATAATAAGTATGAACAAAGGAATAAAAATAGAAAAAAGGAAAGAAGGCGGGTATCAGGCAAGTATAATTAGTAAATTTCCATTTAATTCTTTTTCTGCTTTTGGAAATACTCCACTTGAAGCACAAATAAATGTTTTTGCAATTAGAAATGCTATTAGGAAAGAAGAATTAAAAACGAATGTAATCTGGGAAGTAAGTAGTTAATTAAATAGTTCATTAAAATTTTAATAGGAGGTGATAACTATGAAATTGATGATAGATTTAGATGCCACGATTTTTGATACCTACTACGAAATAGATATACTACATAAAGCACTATTTGGAACAGAGTTAAATTGGGAAGGATTAAAAGATAGAAACAATCCTTACTGGGCAACAGAAGAAGGAAAATGGACAATGCAAATGTTCAAAGATGATTTATTCTATGCCGAACTCCGAGCATACAAGGGAGCAAGAGAAGTATTAAGGATATTTATGAGAAATCCTAAAAACGAGATTCTTTATTGCACAGCCCGACATCCAGCTTTAGAAGAAGCAACTGCCTATTCACTGGGATTAAACAAACTGCCCTACGGCGACATTGTCTTCGTTTCACGGCAAGAAACTCATATCAAAAAATTAGAGATTGCCATAATAGAAAGTGTTGATGTCGCCATAGACGATGAGACGAGAACCTTATTTGCTTTACAGGAACAGTGTATTACTATCTGCTATACACAGGATTATAATCTCAAATATCCTTATGGCTACAGGGCTGACAACTGGAACGAAATTCACGAAATATTGAAGGGAATGCAACCAAACTAATGAGGGGTGGTTTAATTAACTAACTGCCCCCTAAATATAGTTCTTTAAATACTGGGGGTATATAACACTATGGAGAACAAGAAAACCACAGAGTTATTAGACCTCTTACAAACACTAATAGACAAGGATGGTAATTTATTAGAGGGCTACGAGGAAGCTTTTGAAGAATTGAAAAAACGAGAGCCATTTTTTCAAATATTTGATGATGGTTGGGAAGATAGTTTACCTTGGCTCACAAATAAAATAGAAGAATTAGAAGCCGAAATTAAGAAGTTAAAAAGGCACAAGCACGATATAAAAAGCGGTGATGTGCTAATAAGGATATGATAAATCTCTATTTTACAGGAATTGGAAAGTTGTGGGGTATCACTAAACCAATAAAAATCAGGAAAGAAATTAAAACAGATATATTCTGGAAAATTCTTTTCTGTAATATCCACATAGAGATTTGGAATAAAGTTTAAAATAATTTGCCCCCAGTATTTAGAGAATTAGACTTTAACTAACAATTAAAATTATGGAAAAACAAAAAGAAAAAATAGTAAGATTTGATCCTTTATCAACCCTAATCAAAAATTCTTCTGAGAGGAGTGCATATGAATATGGTTATGTTAAGGGTTTAAGACAAGGTGAGGAAAAGACAAAAAAGAGAATGGAAATGTTTAAAAAATCGCTTGAACATAGGATTGAAGAAATTTCTAATAAGAAAGTACCAAAATTAGAATATCAACATTCTGTACGATTTACTGAGTTGGCAGAAATCTTGGTTCAAAAATGGTATTTAGATGCTCATTTGGATATTAAAAAAATGTTAGAAAAACTAACTAAATAAATATGAAGTTAACTAAAAAACAAAAACAAATCCACGAAGAGAATAAGGAAATGATGGGAATTTTTAAGAATAATTGTCAGGATGGAGAGAACTTTGATATAGGCCAACGAAGAAAATGGCGAAGGATGGCGAAGATATTGAAAGAAATCAACACACATCTATTGTTTTACGATATCCCAAGTTTAAAAAAGCCGAAACCAAACTAACAATTAAAATTATATATGAGAACAATAGCAAAAAATACATTAAGTTTTACTTGTTCTAAAAGTATGAAATTTATCAGAACTCCAGTTGATATTTGGGATAGATTAAATAATGAGTTTAATTTTACTCTTGATGCCTGTGCTTCCGACTTAAATCATTTATTGCCAAAATATTATACAAAAGAGAATAGTTGTTTAGATAAAGATTGGACGGGAGAAATAGTTTATTGTCATCCAATGTTTGATATGTTTATAGGAAAGTTTGTTCAAAAAGCATCTGAAAGTAAATGTATAACTGTAATGTTATTACCTGCCTCAACTCACACAAGATATTTTCATAAGTATATTTATAAAAATCCGAAATGTGAGATTGAATTTTTAGAGAAACCAAACAAAGGATTTAGATTTCTTAACGATGATGGTTCAGATGATGATACTAAAAAGATAGGGTACATTAAACCATTAATGATAGTAATTTTTAATAATATAGCATAAATAATAATATGAGTAAAAAAACAAAAAGACACGAAAAAAGAGCAGAAAGACACGGATATTTTACAGAAGGGTTGATGAGGAAAGAAGATGCCTTAAAACGAGAACATCAAAAAGAGATTAGAGGGGTAGTAATTAAATTAAATAAAATATAAACATATGAATATGGAAAAAGCATTTAACAACTTAAAAAAAACAGGCATATTTGGTAGGCATAGTAGCTATAAGAGTTATAAAAATCGCAATAAGATATACGAAGAAGAATGTCCTTATGACTCTGTCCAAAAAGAGAGCCAAGAGGCAATACAAGATCAAAATAACGAAGATAGAGAAGCATATGGAGATTAATAAAAATAAAGGGAAGATGTTTTACTTATGGGAATAAAAAGAATATATGTCAATATATATAAGAAATTGTGATTATTGTGGAAAATATTATAAAGGTAATGGAGCAAAGTATTGTTCGAGGGAATGTTTTCGAAATCAATATAAGAAAGATGGTAATGTTTTAGGATTTCAGAAAGGTGATTTAAATCCTTCTAGGAAATTAGAGAGAAGGAAGCAAATAAGTGAACAGAGAAAGAATAGTATTACTTCAAAAAAAACAATAAAGAGAATAAGTTATTCTATGAAAAAAGTATTAAAAAATCCAGAATTGAGAAAAAAATGGAGTGAGTGTAAAATAGGAACAAAACATTCAGATGAAACAAAAAAGAAAATTTCTATGTCTTGGGCAAAAAAACCTAAAAAACTTAGTACATTATTTAAAAAATTAGATACTATTTATTCCAAATATATTCGTCTTAAATATTCCAAAGATGGATATGTTAAATGTTTCACCTGTGATAATGTAAAATTAATTAGTGAAATGGATTGTGGTCATTTTGTTGGTAGGTCACATAAATCAACTCGTTATTTAGAAAAAAATACACATCCACAATGTCGTTATTGTAATAGATACAGGGAAGGAGAAAAAGATGTTTATGCTCTTCGTCTTCAGGAAAAATATGGTCAGGGGATTTTAGAGGAGTTGAACAAGGAAAAAAACAAGATTAAGAGATTTACACCAGATGAATTATTAAATCTTATAGAAGTATATAAGAAGAAAATAGCCCAATTAGATAAATTAGAAAAATATGAATAAAAAACTAACTGATGAACAAGCAAAAGAGATAAGGAAATTAAGAAAACTCGGCTTAAAAGATAGAGAAATTGCAATTAAGTATAATGTATCAGTAGGAACTATAAATAATTGTATAAATGGAAGAAAAGGAAAATCAAAGAAAACAGATGGAATAGGAAATAATCCAGAAGAAATACCTTTATTTATTAGAAAAAATATAGCCAAAAATAAACCAAGAGTTTTTAATAAGGATAAGTGTCAAATATGCGGGGCAGAGAAAGAATGGAAATGGAGGCTTACTCATTTTTGTTTTAATTGTTTTAAGGTATATGAAAGATAAAACATTTTATTATACAAATGAGCAAATGGTAAAAGATTTGATTGAGTTGATACCATTTGAATTTTGTGGAGAAAAAGTATTAGATGCTGGAAGTGGCGATAAGGTTTGGTATAACAACATACCAGATACATTAAAAAGATTTGAATGCGAAATAGAAGATGGTTGTGATTTTTATAAGTGGGATAAAAAGGTAGATTGGGTTATAGGAAATCCTCCTTTATGAGTTGGGAATTAAAAACATATAAGTAAATATTAACAAGTTATTGACAAAGGTCTTGACAAAGCCCTAAAAAAGAGTATAATAGAAGATAGTGGGGTAAAATGTTGAATAAAATAATATAAATATATGAATAAACTAGAAATCATTACTAAGGAAAATAAAGATATTGTTGCATTACAAGAGAAAACAATTGCAATATCTGAAAAAGTAGTTTTTAAAATCACATCTCAAGAGAAGCTAAAACAAGCAAATGAAGGTTTGTCAGAATTAAAGATTTTCAAAAACTTTATTAAGGAGAGCAAAGATAAGATTGTTAAACCAATAGATCTTGCATTAAAGAATGCTCGTGATCTATTTAGACCAGTAGAAGAAAAAATTAAGAATGCAGAGCAATCTGTAAAAAATGAGATTCTTGCCTATAAGAAGGTAGTTGATGAAGCTATTGAAAAACAGAAAGAAAAAATAGAGCAAAAAGTAGAGAATGGCGAAACTACATTTGAAAAAGCCAGTCAACAAATTGAAAAGGTAGAAGACAAAATAGAGGAGTTCAAAACGAGAAAACATAGAGACATTGAAATTATTGATGAAAAGAAAATTCCAGCAGAGTATTGGGAGATTAATATGGTCTCGTTAAGGAGAGATGCTTTGGCTGGGAAAGAAATCGCAGGAGTAAAAGTCGTGGTAAAAGAAATAGTAATAATGTAAATTTATGGATACAAAAATTAAGAAAACTAAAAAAATTAAAAAAACCAAAAAAAGAATAGTTAAAAGTAAAAAACTAAATATCTATCAGAAGATTAGTGCTGTGATGAGTGAGGTGAATAAGATAAACGAGACAGGATATAACAGCCTTGACGAGTATGAATATTCCACAGAAGAAGATGTTTTGAGAGATTTAAGAGGGGTGCTTATTAAATACAAATTGATTGTATTATCATCTGTTGTGGAAGAAAAGATGTTTGAAGGGATAACAACCTTAAAAATTCAGTATAAGATTATAGATACTGATGATACAGAAAAAAAGCCCGATCATGATAATACTATCATATTATATGGAGTTGGATATGGGGCAGACAAGCAAGACAAAGGTGGCTACAAAGCGATGACAGGTGCTTTAAAGTATTTTCTTTTGAAGACATTTTTATTACCATCAGGGACAGACCCAGAAGAACAGACTAAAAAAGAAAGTAAATCAAAAGATATTGATATTCAACAATCAATAACAATGATTAAAAACACAAAAGACAAAAAGACATTGGTTGATTTAAAGGGAAAGATTTTAAAGAGTAAGGTATATAAGGAAACCCAAAAGAATATTCTCTTAAAGTCTATTGAAGAAAGTTTAGAATTATGTAAATAATATGAGAATTAGATCATATTTATCTTATTCGCAATTAGTAGCATTTGAGAATAATCAGTATGTTGAAAGGTATTTAAAAGGAATGAACTTTGAAAGCAAATATCAACGCTTTGGCAAAGAGTTTCATGAAGCGATGACGAAAGAAACAAAGGATGAGAACATTGAGAAATTGAAGTTGTTCTTGCCTATTTATAAATCAAGAGAGATCAAAATTACAACAGAAATTGAAAGCATTCCAATTTTAGGAATACTCGATGGGTTTAATAAAAGAAAGAAAGAATTCTGCGATTACAAAACAGGCAAGAAATGGACGCAATCAATGGCCGACAAATCAGATCAAATAACATTTTACTATATTTTGCTCTGGAAGAAGTATGGGTGGATTGCCAAGAAATCATTCATTCACTGGATTGAAACCGCAGAAGAGAATGGCGAGATGAGATTTACTGGTAAGATAAGAACATTTGAAACACATAGAACCATGCGAGATATATTATTATTATTTAGAAGAATCAAAAGGTCGTGGCAAGGCATCGAGGTGCTTTGCAACAAAGAGTTATCTAAAATTTAGATAAAAATAGAACACATGTCAACAAAATAAATCATATGCCAAAACAAATTAAAACAATAGTAGGAACAATAGAGGATTTTGTCTTTGTAAGCCAAGGAAAAAAGAAAGATGGAACTCCATGGGCTCTTTATAAGGGGTTTATTACTGGTGAGAAGTTTCAAACCTTTGATGAAGAATATGTCAAAAATAGTGGAGTAAAAAAGAGATTTCTTTATGAGGAAGAACCAGGTGAGTTTACAAATAAAGAAACGGGGAAATTAATAAAATATACAAGGAGAACCCTATTACCCTATAAAACGGCCAAAGACCACGAGGAAGATAATTTTGAACAAGCCCAAAAAGAAATACCAATTATAGAAGAGGAACCAGAGGAACCAGAGGAACCAGAGGAATATGAAGTACCAGGACTTGATGCTAAACCAGAAGAAATGGAGGCACTAACAAAATCAGACAAATCAATGGTACAAAAGATATACGATACGCAAACAACCATTTTAACAGAGTTAGAGGAAATTAATAAAAAGTTAGGGATAGAATAATGAACCAGTGTTCACTTATGGATAAAATGAACACTTGGATCTTGTTAAATACAAATTATCTGATAAGATAAATATAATAACCCTGCTAAAATTAAGATATAAACAATTTTAACCCTACTAAAATTATATGTCTAAAAAAAATGACGATCCACCCTTAACATTGGTAGATCCAGACAAGATGATGGTTATCCTTATTATAGCTTGTGTAATAACATTAATAGCTTTTGTTCTAGTTTTTAGAACGGCAAAGGTAGAAAAAGATATTGATTTCGAATATTATAGAAATGAGGTTGAAAATTCACTCCAAATAACGAAACGAGAATATCTATTAGCACAAGCACCACCATATTTAATGACAGAACACACAATTACAGCAACTATTACAGCATATAATCCAGTAGAAGAACAATGCGACTCAACCCCATTAATAACAGCATCAGGCAAAACAGTGAGAGAGGGGTATATTGCTTGTCCTGCTTGGTTGCCATTCGGTACAGATGTATTCATAGATGGTAAAAAATACACATGTGAAGATAGAATGTCAAAAAAGCATCCAAATAGATTTGATATTATGATGTGGGATTATGAAGAAGCAATAGAATTTGGAAAACAGATTAAAGAAATCATTTATTATAAGTTAGTTAAGTAGAATATGAGGGGTGGCGAAATAGGTAACCGCTATTTGTAAGGTGTAGCCATACCGAGAAGGCGGGTTGTGAAAGTAACCACACAAATACTTCGCACGAAAGGTGGTGAAACTAACATTGCGGGTTCGGACATAAAGTCATTGTGCTCTGTAGAAGCCTTCTGAAACCGAATAATTCCTGATGATAGCAATATCACAAGCGAAACTACACTATGTTAAGTGCAAATCTTAACCCCCTCACCTAAAGAAATTACATAGTATGTTATTGAGTTAAATAAATATGATATATCCAACTGATTTTATAAATAAAATTGTAAATATTGATTGTTTAATTGGAATGAAGGATATACCCGATAATTCGGTTGATATGATATTTACCTCACCACCATATAATACTGGCGGAAAAGGGAAATGTAAGGGATTTTACCAAGATTATGACGACAATTTAACTGATGGTGAGTATTATAATCTGTTGTCAGGTTGCCTGAAAGAAGGATTAAGAATTTGCAATGGTGGTATTTTCATAAATATAAATTACACAACTAATAATAAGCGACCACTCTACAGATTTATCTCTGATTTTAGCGAGTTTTTAAAAGAGAACATAATATGGAAAAAAGAAAATGTTCAACCACCAATTGGAAATATATTAGGTAAAAGATATGAGTACATCTTATTATTCACCAAAAATAAAGATTTTGAAATAAATGATTTTAGAAATAATAAAGGAGAAAAATATAAACATATTTTTGGTAATTGGGTAAGTAATTTAATCGAGCTAAAAAAGGACGGAACAAAATTTAGCGATATACATAAAGCGGGTTTTTCAATAGATTTACCAAGTCTATTTATAGAAATTTATACAAAAGAAAATGACATTGTTTTAGACCCATTTATAGGGCTTGGTACTACTGCGGTAGCTGCTAAACACCTAGATCGTAGATTTATCGGGATGGAAATATCAGAAGATTATTGTGAGGTGAGTCGTCAAAGACTAGGACAAAAAGTTTTAATTTAATTAACTAAAACTATTATGAATGATAAACAAGCAGAAAAAATAATTAGTAAATATATCATTAAAAAGTTAAAGATTTGAATTCAAATTAATAACTAAAGAAAAATGAACGATGTGTCTAAAACAATTGGTTGGGCAGACAAAACCTGGAATCCAGTATGTGGATGCAAAAATGCTTGTTATTATTGCTATTCTAAAAGATTAAATGACAGGTTCAAATGGTTAAAAGATTTTACTAAGCCAAAGTTTTATCCTGAAAGATTATTAGAACCTTATGATTTAAGAAAATCAAGCAAGATATTTGTATGTAGTATGGC
>Ga0265595_1002110_pt1 | contig 14005 bp, 20 predicted proteins | sample saktaG_15_FD_190148 | JGI IMG/M metagenome (GOLD analysis project Ga0265595, IMG submission 190148) | Saline water microbial communities from Sakinaw Lake, British Columbia, Canada - sak_2013_06_06_50m | ecosystem: Environmental > Aquatic > Non-marine Saline and Alkaline > Saline ... | reverse complement strand
CGAACGAATCCAAGGAGAAGGAAGTCGTCAAAGTAGTGACCGTAACCGAGTCGGACAGGAAGATCGTCGTCGGCCAGGACGGGGTGATCACGATACCGGCCGTGGCCTGCAGCAAACCGACGAACAGCACGGGGAAGATCCTCTTCATGAAGAGCTACCTGGGCGGCATGCAGTTGCACTACAGCCGCATGGGGGCGCCAGGGGAGTTCGAGTACACCTTCGAGGCGCCGGCAGCCGGGAAATATGCCCTCATCGCACGGGTGGTGACGACCAGCGCCGACCAGCACCTCCTGGTCGCGGCGAACGGCGCCAAGGAGCCGACCGACATCGCCGTGCCTTTCACCGTCGGCATGTGGGATAAGACTCAACCGGTCGAGGTCTCGCTGGTCAAGGGCCGGAATGTCCTTCGCTTCTCGCGCAACGAGCCGGTCAAGGGATTGACCATTAAGGACTTCACGCTGACACCGGTGAAGTAAAGTCCGGCGGCAGGCCCGAAGGGCTCCTTACGGAGATGATCTCCTTCCGCCCGCTGCGGGTCTTGAATTCCATCGGCACGCGGATGTCCAACGTTGCTACTCCGCGAAACGCCACTTCGCCACGAAGCACAAGCTGGCCGTCCGCGCCCGGCACCACGCGGCCAACGGCGCCCTTGGCCGCACCGTCGCCGGCCAGTTCGGCCACCAGCGAGTTCAGGCCGTGCAGCCGCGGCGAATAAGCAGGCTGTCCTGGCCGACGACGACCTCCTGGACCAGCAGCTTGACGATCCGCTCTTTCTCGGCCGGGAAAAGCTCATCCCACAGCGGATCGAGCTTCTGGAGTGCCTCCTGCACGTCGTCCTCGGTCGTCCCCACCGACAAGGGCGTCATCCAGCGCTGGCCGACGGGCGGGTAGGGCTGTGCCCGCCAGATCGATTCGAGTTCCACTACGCGCCCAAGCACAGCAGTTGGCTCGACATGGCCAAGATCGAGTTGGGCATCCTCGGGCGACAGTGCCTCACGCGGCGGATCGACAACATTGACGACCTACGACGAGAGGCCAAGGCTTTGGAGACGGCACGAGATACCGCCGGCTCCAAGGTGGACAGGCAGTTCACTACCGAGGATGCACGGATAAAGCTGAAAAGACTCTATCCATCAATTGTGATGTTATGGAGCAGTAGTGCGGATTGCCCGGACCAGCTCAAACCTCGCCTGTAGGCAAAGAACCTGCTGGATCACTTGATTAACCAACCGGCTCGGTGCAGCTATCGACATCAATACCCGTAATAATCATATTGACTATAATCTATAATCTCCAAGCTCATTATGCCGATACTAGGGGCGTGGCAGATCCAGACCCGTACCCGGACAGGGCGATGTCTCGTGACCCTTGGCAACCGCCCGGGCCGGAAGATCCGCATGGGACCGATGGCCAGTGGAATACACGCGGCAACTTATTCTTGTCCCCATTCTGCACACCATGGCAGATATGGGAACGATGGCCGAAGGCCTTGAGGTAGCCTACGTCGAGCGTTTCGGACGTCGGCACTGGGAGGAGTTTCGCGCCCTGGTCGACGGCTTCTGGCCGATGGTCCGCGCGGACCTCGATGCGCTTAGCCTGGATTACCATCGCGTTGACCTCTATCAGGACGGGCTGCCGGTTTGCGGCCAGGAACTTGAGATCGTCCAGAAGGCAGCCGCGGCTGGCAGCGATAACCACCAGCTCCTGCTGGACTTGCTGGCCAAAGGGGCGGCCATTGTGGGTACTGAAGACCCTAGCCTGCTGCTGGAGGAGTATCGCAGGGTCCAATCCGCACTGAAGCCCAACGATGGCGGGGCCACCGGGTACGCCCCGGCCTCGCGGGGCCGGGATATGCTGAACAGGCGAGACTCCTACATAGGCCAGCGGATAGGCCAGACGCTCTTGCCGCAGCGCACGGGAGTGTTGTTTCTTGGAATGATGCACGACGTGGAATCGCACTTGCCGGAGGACATTATTGTCCACCGGGTGATCCCGCCGATCCTTGCCTCACGAGCCAAGGGCCGGTGACCGGATAAACCGAAAGCCGTCGCGTGCCGCCCCTTGGAGTTTGCGGGGCAGTGGCGACAGGCGTGGAAAGGAAGACCCATGGCCCGTAAAAAGCCATCAACCGCCCCGGTGAAGGATTTGGTGGAGATCGTCCTGAAAGTTGCCGAGGCCGGCGCCAAGGACGTAGGGCGGGGCATCGCCCGCATCGACCCCGTCGAGATGAGCAGGCTCGGGGCACAGGTCGGCGACATTATCGAGATCAAGGGCAAACGCAGCACCATCGCCAAGGTCATGCCCACGTTCCAGCCAGATCGCGGGCAGGCCCTGGTGCAGATCGACGGCCTGGTGAGGCGTAACTGCCAGGCCGGGCTCGATGAAAAGGTGACGTTGTCGAAGGTTTCCGCCAGGCCGGCTGAGAGAATCGTGCTCTCGCCCGCCGAGGAGCTTTCGTCCCTGGCGGCCAATGGCGGCACAAAGTACCTGGGCCGGCTGCTGGAGGGCCTGCCGCTATTGGCGGGCGACACGGTTCGCGCGACTCTATTCGGCGCCCGCTCTCACGACTTCACGGTTGTCAGCGCCTCGCCTTCGGGTCCGGTTCTGGTTCACGCGGCCACGGTCATTACGGTCAAGCAGGAGCACGCGGGTTCCTCAAAGGGCCAGCGGATTGCCTACGAGGACATCGGCGGGCTGTCGCGCGAGATTCGCCGCATCCGCGAAATGGTGGAACTGCCGCTGAAGTACCCGCAGGTCTTTCAGCGCCTGGGCATCGAGGCGCCCAAGGGGGTGCTGCTCTACGGGCCTCCGGGGACGGGCAAGACGCTCATCGCCCGTGCCGTCGCCAACGAGACGGACGCGTATTTCGTGCATATAAGCGGTCCGGAGATCATGGCCAAGTTCTACGGCGAGTCCGAGGGCAAACTCCGCGCGATATTCGAGGACGCCGCGGCCCACGCGCCGGCGATAGTCTTCCTGGACGAGATCGACGCCATCGCGCCCAAGCGTGAGGAGATGGGCGCCGAGAAACAGGTCGAGCGCCGCGTCGTGGCCCAGCTTCTGGCGCTGATGGACGGGCTCAACAACAGGGGGCAGGTGCTGGTCATCGGCGCGACGAACATTCCCGACACGCTGGACCCGGCGCTCCGCCGGCCGGGACGGTTTGACCGGGAGATCGAGATCGGCATTCCGGATGCCAACGGCAGGCTGGAGATCATCCACGTCCACAGCCGGGGCATGCCGCTGGCCAAAGACGTCGACCTTCACCGGATTTCCCAGATCACGCACGGGTTTGTCGGCGCGGACCTCGAAGCGCTATGCCGCGAGGCAGCCATGGCGTGCCTTCGGATGATCTTCCCGAACATCGACTTCGCCATGGAGGACATTCCCTACGAGCAACTGCTGAGCCTCGAGGTATGTATGGACCATTTCCTGGAGGCCCTTCGGGAGGTCCAGCCCTCCGCGATCCGCGAGGTCTTCGTGGAGATCCCCGACGTGGGATGGGACGACGTCGGCGGGCTCGAGGACATCAAGCGGGAGCTCGTCGAGGCAGTCCAATGGCCTCTGCAGCACCCGGAGTTGTTCAAGCTGGCCGCGACCAGGCCGGCAAAGGGCATTCTCCTGACCGGCTCGCCCGGAACCGGCAAGACGCTCCTGGCCAAGGCCCTTGCTCGCGAGAGCAACGTGAACTTCATCTCGGTCAAAGGCCCCGAGCTGCTGAGCCAGTGGATCGGCGCATCTGAAAAGGGCGTCCGCGAGGTCTTCCGCAAGGCCAGGCAGGCCTCACCCTGCATATTGTTCTTCGACGAGATAGACAGCATCGTGCCCGTTCGCGGCGGCGGGGGCGATAGCGGGGTGACGCAGCGGGTCGTCAGCCAGTTCCTAACCGAGATGGACGGTATCGAAGAGCTCAAGGGCGTGATGGTTCTCGGCGCGACCAACAGGCCGGACATTCTCGACCCGGCCATCCTTCGGCCAGGGAGATTCGACCTGCTGCTGAAGTTGGCCAAGCCCGACAAGGCTACTCGCCTGGCTGTCCTGGAGATCCACATGCGAGGCAAGCCTCTGGCCAAGGCAGTCAGCCTTGAGGTTCTGGCGGCCGAGACGGAAGGTTGCAGCGGCGCGGACCTGGCGGGCATCTGCAACAAGGCCGCGCTGATCGCGATCCGTGAGTACCTCCAGAACCATCCCGGAGATAACAAGAACTACGAAGGCTTCGTGATCGGCAAAAAACACGTGGAACAGGCTCGCGCGTTGGTGGAAAACCAGCGGTCCAGCTAGGAAATTCCAAATTTCAAGCACCAAATGACAAACAAGTTCCAAACAGTAAATTCCAAACCACAAACCGCCGAGCGGAGCATCCGCAAATTGCAAACAGGCGTAGACATGATCGAAAGAAGGAACCCCCGACCCTGGCGATCTTGATCGATCGGTCAGTCGCCCATGTGAGGCGAACGCCTGGAATCGCGGCCAACTGCGGCAAACAGTTGGCCGCTTTTTTATTTGTTGTTTTTGCGCAGGAAAAAACGGGCGGCTTCTAAAGTCCGCCCATCAAGGCACCGATAGCTATATCAGCACCAGGGTCGGGAATCAAAAGCCAGACCGTTTGCCCGGTCAGGCAAGGATTCCCGAATGCGGCATTCTGAACACCTCACCGCGAAGCATACCGGCCAGCCGGCGTCTGGGCTGTACTCACCTGCCACTCACTTTCCGACGCTGGTTCCCGGTTTCACCTCTTGCCTTCATGCCCATCATTATCGAGGGCAGTCGAGGATACTTGAGGCCTTGGCGGAAAACACCGAGCGAATTTCGCCCCTTGTTGGGGCGTGAGAGAGGGGGGAGCGTTTCCCCCCGTAGAGTTGGCCACCTTTTTTAGAGGAGAGAATCATGGCCGTGGAAAAAGCAATTGGCAGTTCGAGTCTGGTGGAAGTCATTGACCGCATCCTGGACAAGGGCATCGTGATCGATGCTTGGGCTCGCGTTTCCCTGGTCGGGATCGAGCTTCTGGCGGTCGAGGCTCGCGTCGTGGCCTCCGGCGTCGAGACGTTCCTGAAGTACGCCGAGGCTGTCGGCCTCACCCAGACTGCTGCGTAAGCAGCACCTGACGAACCCTCCACTCTGACGAGTGCGGGTTTTCGGGAAGCGAGATATCCCTGCGGCGGGCGGGCTCCTCAAAGACCCTGGCCCAAGAGGTGGCTTCCGCGGGCATATCTCCCGTTCCCGAACGAGCAACCAGGACGTTCGCAAGGAGCACGACAGTGACACAGACAACCATAGCAGAACAGCGGCAGGGCGCGCAGCGTGGCGCGGTCTATCCAATGCTCGACAGTTATCGCACCTGGATTGACACGCTTGCCGACTACATGAAGCGCGCGGCCGCCCTGCTGGACAAACTTTACTGCGAGCAGGACCTGATCATGGATCAACTCCGAACGCTCTGTGCGAAGTCGCGTTCGCTCCGGCGCAGCGATTTCGACGTGATCTTCCAAAATGTGCTGGCCAATCGCGGCGCCACCCGCGAGTCCATCCTCTCGCTGGTCGACACCTTCAGCCGTGGGCGCCACGGCGTCATTGAGGAAATACGGACCATGTTCAGCGCCGACGTGGACCAGGCCGTCATCGCCTGGCCCGCTCTCAAGAACCGGCTGCTGGGTGGCGACGACGGCGAAACGAGGCAGGTCGTCGCGGCGCTGCGGCAGGTGCACGTCGAGCAGGAGAAGATCTCGGCCGCTTTATCAGGCCTGCTCATGAGGGGCGACAAGCTCAAGATAGACGACCTTAGAACCGTCGCACAGAGGCTCGCCGGCGACAACTCGCGGGATTCCGCGGAGCTGGCGACTCTGTTGGCGGTCTGTGAATCGGCCGGGCGAAATGTCGGGCTGCAATGGCAGCGATTGGCGGGCTGACCCGGGCCCAAACGAGCCCAACGAAATCCAACCAAGCCCTGCATCATGCCAGCGGCGAACAATGAGGAGAACGCAACAATGTCTAATGACGCTTTTGGGAATCTAGGTAACGAGATGCGAGCCATGAAGGCCGGCCGGGCGAACCTGGTCACGGAAATCCGGGACAACCACAGCCGCGTTCGCGGCGCGGCGGAGAAATTGCAGTCCGCCACGTGGCAGACGCTTGACCAGTCGGCCGCCCAGACGCGCCATATGCTGGCGCGGTCGGCCAAGGACGTCAAGGCCGCGGCGCGGCAGACGCTCGACGAGGCGGCCTCGCTGACAAAGGCCATCCGCAAGGATCTCGCGGCCCTCAAGGCCGGGGTCGGGCGAATCATCGCCGACGCCGACGGGTTCCTTGTCAATGCCGGCAAGGAAGGCACTAAGCGCAAGGCCCATACGCGCAAGGTGCTCAAAGAGGCGCTGGCCGAGTCCAAGGGACAGACGCGCCAGGTCCTGACCGAGGCGACCGCAGTGATGCGCCGGCTGTCCGAGGCATCCCGAAAGCGATCCGCCGAGTGGCGTGAGATACTCCGCTCGCTGCACGGCAGCGCTTGGCGGACCTCGGCGACAGCCTCCGCACCGGCATCGGCCGGCAAGGCCCCGGCCGCGAAGAAGCTCGCGCGTCGCAAGACCGCCGGCGCCGGACGACGTGCGAAGTAGCGGACCTGATCCAGTGAGGCAACGAGGCGTGCAAAGAAAACGCCGAAAACGAACAGTTCCGACTCGTGCTTCGCCCTGCGTAGCAGCTTCGCAGAGCAGGGAAGGAACCGTAGCGAGTGGATGGCCTATCGAGGCCGGTCTTATGCCCCGCGGTTCAGAGCCGAAGGGCAATCGGACAGGACAATGGAAATGAGAACCGCAACCGCAAAGGGACAATCAGGCGCAAGCACAAGCGAAAAGCCGGCCGGGGCACGCAAGACCGTCAAGTGCGCCTTTTGCGGCGGGACAGGGAGGGATCCGTATCGGATTCTATCGAGGGTTTCCGATTGCCCGGTCTGCAAAGGCCACAAGATCGTTGAGGTGGAAACGCCCGTTGTTGCCTGCCTGTACTGCAAGGGCACAGGCAGGGGCCGTCACACGCGGCTGACGTGCTCGGCGTGCAGGGGCGCGGGCGCGATCACATTGCCCGGTCCAACAGCCGCGTGCCCCCAGTGCGACGGCAGCGGCAGAGAGCCGGAGGCGGATCTGCCGTGCAGCCGTTGCAAGGGAGCGGGCCTGGTGGCCAAGGAAACCACGCAAGAGAAGGAACAGATCGCGGCCAGGGAAGGTCGCGAAGAATCATAACAGACTAAACATTGAGGCGCTGCCCGCCGGGCAGCCCCTCCTTTGAACCCGTGCTAAGCCCCCCGTAGAGGGGCGCGACGAAAAGGACTCGCACGTGTCAGTGACAACCGGAACAATAGACCCTACGATCGTTGATGGCCTGACCGCACTACCTGATAAGCCGGCCGCTGCCCCCTCGGGGGCTTCGGGCCAATGGCAAATGCTTCAGCCGGCAGGGATACCCCCCGCACCGCCTGAAGCGCAAACAAAGGGTGTCAGGACGTCGAACGATCTTTGGATGGGGGCTCTTTTGCAGAACAGGCTTCCCCGCTCCTCGTCTCTGACGCGGAGCGGGGGCCTGCGCCCTGCCTGTATTCCGCCAAACCTGGGGAAAGAAACACCAAGCGAATCATCTACTGGGGGCAACAATCGTCAGCCGAGCCATCGCGCCGCGGGCCACCACGTGCCAAAAGCGGTAGAAGCCAAACGTCCGTGTCCCTCCCACGGGCTTACCACCACGCCGACGGCACATAACACACCCCAGGCGCCCACGCGAACCGGCCGGCTGGTTGTGAAGACGCCAAGAGCCCTCGCCTGCCTCTCCCTCCAGGCAAGCGAGGGCTTGCGGCCCCGCTCGTTCGTGCATCGCGAGAACCTCCGCGCAGTCCCGGCGAACCGGGACGCGGTCCGCTCAACAAGGAATCAAGGAGCCGATTAACCCATGACAACCATACCAAACAATGGCAAACGAGCCTCCATCCGGGACATGCGGACGGCGGTAACGTCGCGAATCCGTTCCAAGCCGACCGTCGAGGGACAGTGTTATCTGGAGCTCTACGTTCTCCAGCGCGACCGCTTCCGTTGGATGCGGCTGATGGACCGGGCCGAGAAGGCCATCGCGTGCATCGACGTCGAACTTCGCAAGCTCGGCTTCAGCCCGAAACGTGGTCGCGGCCAGGCCGCCATGGCCCCGCGCGGCAAGACCATCAACCTTGGCGCGCCGGCAAGATCAAGGCGCTCCGCGTAAACGGAGGCACAGCATGACGTGGGACTGGAAGAAAGCTATGAACGTCGCAGACGACTCGCAGGCCGCGACCCTGACCGGCGGCGAGGCAGCAAGACGCGGAGGCCGGCAAGGCGCTGGCCCGGCAGGTCGTTCGGCGGCCATCGCATGGCGGCAGGCGGGCTTGGGCGGCCTTTCCCAAGCCGGGGGGGGCGTCAAACTGGTGCAAGAGAGCGATCACAAGTGCGTTTTCTGTCACGGCCGGGGACTTCTGGCCGCGGCGAGCATATGCCCGGTCTGCAACTCAACCGGCAAGGTTCACGTCGAGGCCCCGGCGGTACGATGCGCGTTTTGCGGCGGCAAGGGGCAGATGCCGCCTCGCAGCAACCTGACCTGCTGGGTCTGCAAGGGCAAGGGGCTCGTGGCGGTGGACCCGCCGGTCAAGACCTGCCCGGACTGCCGCGGCAAGGGCAAGAAACCGTGCGAGTCGCTCTACTGCCCGCGGTGCAAGGGCACGGGCGTCGTGGCGTTCATGGACGTACGTTGATCGCGGCCCGAGACCGCGGCATAAACAAGAAGACTGGTTCTCGCGTCGGCCCCTATAGGCCGCAACGGAAAAACAGAAAAGGGACAACACCGTGAGTCTAAACGACAGCATCACTCCCATCGAGATCGCCAAGGATCAGCCCAGCTTTGTCAGAACTCCGCTGGTCGACGACGTCATCAACCGTTGCCTGGCCTACATGGGCGCGGGCTTTCCGGTTCACCTCGTTGGCCCGGCCGGGACCGGCAAGACGTGCCTGGCCCTTTACGTGGCCGCCCAGATCGGCAGGCCCGTGGTCATCGTTCACGGCGACGACGAACTGGGCACAAGCGCCCTGGTCGGCGGCAACTATGGCATGAGGCACAAGAAGATCGTGGACAATTTCGTCCACTCGGTCAGAAAGCTCGACCATACCGTGGAATCCACCTGGGTGGACAACCGCGTGACCGTCGCGTGCAAGCACGGCTTCACGCTGGTCTACGACGAGTTCACCCGCAGCAGGGCCGAGGCCAACAACGCGCTGCTTTCCGTGCTGGAGGAGGGCATTCTGGACATGCCGGCGGGGCGGGGGCAGGAATCGTTCATCCGCGTTCATCCGGACTTCCGCGCCATCTTCACGAGCAACCCCACAGAGTACGCCGGCGTACACAAGGCCGCCGATGCCCTGCAGGACCGCATGATAACCATTCACCTGGCCCTGCCCGACCGCGAGACGGAGATAGCGATAACCATCTCCAAGAGTGGACTTGACCGCAAGGCGGCCACGCGGGTGGTGGACATCGTCCGCGGCTATCGCCAGGTGCGCCAGGCGGGCAAGGACACCCGCGATGTCTGCCCGACCGTCCGCGCGTCGGTGATGATCGCCACGATCCTCAAGGCATACGGCGCCAAGCCGCAACTCAAGGATGACAGCTTCGTCAAGCTCTGCCACGACGTGCTCGGCTCGTCCCGCTGGGAAGGCCTGGCCGACACGACCGTCCGTGCCAGCGTCGACAACCTGATCCGCAAGTTCGCCGCCTGAGCGCGCGCGTTATGGAGAATACAATGTCAACAAGACGCGAATACCTCTACGGCGTCATTCCGGCCCGTCATGCCAAGGACTTCGGCCCGATCGGCTTGGGTGGGCAGCCCGTAAGAACGATCTGCGACGGCGAGTTTGGCATACTCGCCAGCACTTGTGAGCCGATCGACTTCCAGACGGCCTTGCCGGAAAAGACGCTTCATTGCCTCGCCCAGCACCAGCGAGTGCTGGAGCAGGTGATGGCCAATGCGCCGGTGGTCCCGCTGAAGTTCGGCACCTATGCCGACAACGGGGAGCAGATCTCCAGGATCATCGACTCCGGGCGAAAACAGTTTGCCGACGCCCTGGCCGCCTACGGCGACAAGGTGGAGTTCGACATCGCGGCCTTCTGGTCCGACGTGCAGGGCGTCCTTGCCGACATCGCGGACGACGAAAGAGTCGTCGCTATGAAAGACACCATCACCGCGGAACAGGCCCCGACGTTTGAGCAGCGAGTGTCATTTGGCCGGCTCGTCAAGCAGTTGCTCGACGAGCGGCGAGGCCAGGCCGCGTGCGAACTTCTCAACGCGATCCAGACAATCTGGCCCAACGTCGTCGTCAACCCGACGCGGGACGACGCGATGGTCCTTAACGCCGCCGTTTTGATCGGCCGGGATGAGCAATCGCTGTTCGATAAGGTCATATCGGACCTCAACGGCCGGTGCGATGAGAGGTTCAACTTCCGCTGCGTCGGCCCGCTGCCGCCGTACAGCTTCGCAACCGCCAACATCCGCACGATAGACGCCGCCGCGCTCGATACCGCCCGCCAGTCACTGGAATTGGGCGAATCCGCCAGCCTGGCCGAGATCAAGACCGCGTACCGCCGACTGCTTCAGGAGAACCACCCGGACCGAAGCGCCGCCCCCGGCGCCGCCGACCGTATGCGGGAAATCGCCGGTGCGTACGAACTGTTGGAGGAGTTCGCCGTCAACTACAGGCATGCCTTCGGCAGCGTGCTGGATGGCCCGATCATCGTCAAGGTCCGGTCCCTCAACGATCTGCGAAGCCCAGGCTCATTGGCGCAGGCGGCCCGGCCGCAGCAGCGGCGCGACATGGCAACAGTCCAGGCGGCTTGACAGAATGTCGGAAAGAGTTATGAACATGACGACGACTTTACAGAGCTACGAACAGGCCGACTCCGCCGCCTTGGCCGCTACCGATACGGGCCAACCGCAGGCTGCCCGGCTTTACACCTACTGCATTATCGACGCGGTTGACGGCCCCGACGGGCCGCAAGCCGAGGCGGAAAGCTTCGGCGAAACAGGCGTCGGCGGCGCGGAGGTCTTCACGATCCGCCACAACGGCATTGCGGCGGTTGTCAGCGCCACGGCCGAGGAAAAGCTGGAAATCACGCGGCAAAACGCGGTGGCCCATCAACGGGTTATGGAAGCCGCCATGCGGCAGGGGCACACCGTTCTTCCGGTGAGGTTTAACACGATCGCCGACGACGTGGCCGACAAGCCGGCCCGCCAGCGCGTCATAAACCACGTGCTGATCGGCAGGAGGCAGGAGATTCTCGGCCTGCTGTCGAAGATGGGCCCGCTGGTGGAACTCGGCGTCAAGGCCCTGTGGACGGACATCGAGGCGGTGTTCAAGGCTATCGTCACCTGCAACCCGGAGATCCAGTCGCTTCGAAACAAGGTTTTGGGCGGTGGTGGCGGCGCTGTGGGCGCCACACGCGCGGGCAAGGGCATTGTCTCCGGCATGGCCAGGCTGGGCGAAATGGTCAAGGATGCCCTGGAAGCCGAGAAGAACAAGACCCAGGCTGCCCTGCTCGACCGCCTGACGCCGCTGACGGTTGACTATCGCGCCAACAAGACATTCGGCGACCCGATGTTCGCCAACCTGGCCCTTCTGGTGGATAAGACCCGCCAGGACGAGGTGCAGGCTGCGCTCTCGGACTTCGAGGCCGGGCTGGGCGGCAGGGCCAAACTTCGCTGCGTAGGCCCGCTGCCGGCGTGCAACTTCCTGGAACTCGTAATCACCTGGGACGATTGAAATGGCATTCATACTGGATGACATCCTCCTGGCTCCGTGCAAGGCCATCACCTGGATCGGCCGGACGCTCTACGACCAGGCCGAGGCGCAGTTGACCGACGAGTCGGTCATTCGCGAGAGGCTGATGGACCTTCAGAACCAACTGGACCTCGAACAGATAGACGAGCAGCAGTTTATCGAGCAGGAAGGCGCCCTGATGCGCCGGCTCGACGCGATCCACAAGTACAAGGAAAACCGCGACAAGGCGTGATACGCCTTCCCGCATGAAAGGAATCTACCATGGCGACGGCATTGATGGACGTGGTCAAGACCGCAAGGCAGCGGCTCGGCGAGCTTACCGGTTTACCGATCGGCAGCACGGTCTCGGTCCGCAGAGGCGAGTGCGGCTGGTGCGTGCAGGTGGAGGTGGTGGAGAAGAAATCCATCCCCGATTCCCAGGACATTCTCGCCACCTACGAGCTTCAGGTCGATCAGGACGGCGAGGTTCTCGACATGTTGCGCAGCGGCATGCGAAAGCGATCGGACGTGATGGTGTCCAGCGGCGTCGAGTAAGGGAGCGCACGATGGGCAAAAACCAACCGGTTCAACATTCAGTGGATGCCCCTTCGCTGGCCGACGTGATCGACCGCGTGCTTGACAAGGGCTTGGTCATCAACGCCGACATATCGGTGTCGCTGGCCGGGATAGAACTGCTGGGTATACGTATCCGCGCGGTCATCGCCTCGCTGGAGACGGCCGCCAAGTACGGCCTGTCTTTGCCGGCTGGTTCGAACCTGGACACCGACGCCTGGAAGCAGGCCGTCGTGGTCAAGTCCGACTGCCCGGAATGCGGCAAGCGGTCGGCCCAGGATGAGCTGCTGACTGACGGCTGCCCGTGGTGCGGCTGGATTTCAGCCAGGGCCAGAAGGGCCGTCGCGGCGTCGTAGCCGCGCGTGGAAGAAGGAAGATCGATCAATGAGCAAGCCAGAAGCAGACACGACCGACAGGCGAAAGACCGGCACGCCCGGCAGGCGAAAGACCGACAAGGCCGGCACGCGGGCGGGCAAGGAAGTGCTCGACGAGCAGGTCAAGGCCGCGGGACTGGCCGAGGGGCTGTTGGGCACTCTGGGCAAGATGGTGCCGGGGCTGGGCCGGTTGGTCGAGACCGCGTCGCGAATTCCGGAGTTCCAGGACCGACTCGCGTCCATCGACGATGAGATCAAACGCAAGTTCAAGGATCAGCCGATGCGCCAGGCCTCGGCGGGGATTTCGGGCCCCGCCGGTCGGCGGCATATGGGCATCCCGCCGGCAGTCCGCCGGGGCGGCTCCGGCAGCTCCGCATCCACCTCTTCAAGCAAGGCAGGATCGACAACCCCGCGAGGCAAGCGTCCTGGCCCGCGCCCGCCGAAGGTCCACATCAGCCCCGAAACCCCGGCCGAACTCGCCGTGGACGTCTTCGACGAGGGCCGCGAGGTCCTCGTGCTGGCCGAGGCGCCGGGACTGACTCGCCGGGACATCCACGTCAGCCTCGAAGGCCGGACGCTGGTCCTGTCCGTCGAGGCCGGGCGCCGAAAAGGCACTCAGCGGATAGATCTGCCATGCGACGTTACGGGCAGGCCGAAGGTGTCCCTCTCCAACGGCATCCTGCACATACTTGTGAGAAAGGCCCACAAGGCATGATCAAGATCGACGAAGACAACCTGAAAAACGGCGTTCTCGGGCTGGTCCTGGCCGTGGTGGAGATCCTTCGCGACGCGCTGGGCAACCAGGCTATGAGGCGGATCGACTCCGGCACACTGACCGACGACGAGGTCGAACGCCTCGGCGCCGCCCTGGCTGATCTGGACCAGGCTATCGAGGGCATCAAGCGCGAGCAGGGGCTTGACCAGGCCGTCCAATCCGTCCGCGACGGCCTCGATGACGTCGTAAACGACGTGGTCCAGCGCGCCATCGACCCGCGCACATGGCACGAGGATATTGCCTCAGCCGCCGGGCTGCAAACAGTTGGAGCCGGGCGATGACCGCAACCCATGTTGACGCCGACGAAAACACCGGTGCCGTCGCCGCCGATGCCCTGTACGTCTACTGCGTGGCCCGCGGGGACGCAAACTGCCTGCTGGGTCCGATCGGGCTCGATGCCCATATGGTCTATACCCTCACCAGCGGGCCCATCCGCGCGGTGGTCCACAATTGCCCGGCCCGGCCTTACG
>Ga0265595_1002099_pt1 | contig 14045 bp, 15 predicted proteins | sample saktaG_15_FD_190148 | JGI IMG/M metagenome (GOLD analysis project Ga0265595, IMG submission 190148) | Saline water microbial communities from Sakinaw Lake, British Columbia, Canada - sak_2013_06_06_50m | ecosystem: Environmental > Aquatic > Non-marine Saline and Alkaline > Saline ... | reverse complement strand
GACGACACGCCATCCCGACGCTATATAGTAATAGTCACAGATATAGGTTGTAGCACTTCCGCCACTGGCTGCCGATGGGAGTATCATAAAGTCATAATCCAATATGTTTGTAACATACGCCCCTGACGTCGATGTCATTGTTCCCTGGTATACATAATCGGTACTGGTATCATCGGCATAATTATCAAGATAGGATACGTATGACTTGTAATCATTGACATTCCAGCCGTCCACAAAATCCCAGACTGAACCGAAGATATTTTCGATCCCGCGATAGGACATATATTCACGGATTGCAATGCCATCGTTATCGTCACTTGCACCGGCAAGTGCATCCTCAGCGGTATTACTGGCGTTTGTAGCATTGCCATCCGGCAGACTAAATCCGGTATAGCCAACACAATTACCAAAATTCCAGGCATCATAGGAAGTATTCCCAGTGCCAATACAGGCTTGCGAATTAAAATCAGCATATTCCACCAGGTACAATATCTGAACTGCTCCATACAGGAAAGCGTCCATCTGTTCCCAGCCTGTACCAACATTGCGGGCCACGCTGCGGAACTCCGCCCGTGTTTCATCAGTCATCGGTATATATCCGGCCACGCTGCCGAGTTTGTCAGCAGCGGTATTGATTGCACCACCGGCCCAGTTTGTTGCAGCAACCCCAGTACTATTGACATAGGCTGATGTACCATTATCATAGCCAATAGCCTCGAATGCTCCGATATAACGATAATCCACAACCTGGCCATCTTTCAAAAAAGCAGGATGAATCTCAAAGCCTGGCAAATGATATAGACTAACATACCAACTATGAGTAGTGCTTGCCAAGTCGTGCTTTATGTAGAATTTCGGAATTTCTACCACTACCTGTCCATCGTCACCATTGAGGATAGCATTGTATTGATTTAGACTATCACCAACGACAAATATTGAGTCAGAAAGTATCAATGTATCATTACTGCACATTCCAATTATCATTGCATATAATGTACTATCTACGTTATGCACCCACATCCCGGTGTCAGCAGTAGTGGAAAATGTCGCTCCGGTAACAATAATCGTATCGCCATTAACATAATTAATGCTGTCAGAATATGGAATAGAGGTAAATTCTTTCATCATGGAATTATCAGAGTCAAGATAATAGTTCACTGTCCCATTATCATTCAACAGACAGCGTTTCATTTCAGACTGGACAGGCAGGGCAGCATCACCTGGCGAAGCGGATGCAGCAAGCCCTGAAAGAGAACCAATCCTTGTATAGGTGTCCGTGCTTTGGTTCCAGGATACACCCTGGGCCAATGCCCGCCAACCTGTTAATGATGGAATAAGAGTTATCACGCCGTTTGCATCTATCGTAGCGTCACCGGACATTGCTTTGGGGACGTAGGTTGTGCCACTGCCAATTAATAATTTAGCAGCAGTGTTATCTGCTAATGCCAATGTGGAAAACTTACCAGTACTTGCAGAATTTGCACCGATAGGAGTACCGTCAACAGCACCGCCATTGACATCGAAATTTGAGCCTTCAATTTCGATCGCGCCCGCCGTTAGTTTTCCATAAAGCGTATAAGCACCAACCTTAGCAACCTGTAAAGAATCCAGACCGGTTAAGTCACCGCCCTCCAGTGTTGCCGTGCCGTCGGTGAGTTTTAGGATTTGCGCCCAATTTGCCCACAAACTATCCGTACTGAAATTATTAACGGCCAAAGTATCAACAAATAACGTGTCTATTTCGGCTTTTTGTGAGTATAATGTATCGACATCAAGCGTGTCTATTTCGGCTTTTTGTGAGTATAATGTATCGACATCAAGCGTGTCTATTTCGGCTTTTTGTGAGTATAATGTATCGACATCAAGCGTGTCGGTTACAACCTGATTGGCGTTAATCGAATCGCTATGGAATTTCGCAAATTGGATATTCTCAATATAATAGCGTAACGATACCGGATTTAGTGGTTGCTGAGCAATCACAAATGTTGTCAATATAAACAGAAAAAGAATAAACTTTTTCATCGTATTTATCTCCTCTCTGAATTACTGTTTTCTGCCAACCTGAATCTCTGCATTTGAGATTGTACCAGATGAAGTTTTAACATATAATCCATTAAAATGATCATCAACTTCTTTTGATCCAAGTGGCGGAACTGAGAAAAAAGTAGAATTATCAAAACTATACTGTAAAGTATATTGAATGCTTGGATTGAATATATACAATCCGTGACATGGATAATTCATTAAATTATTCTCGGTGTCCCTTACTTGGGCGGCGCTCGTTGTAACGCTTGAAACAACAGCATTAACTAATCGTACCGCTTCTGTCTTAACAATTTTTGACAATAAACTCATTTTATTAATCTCCTATATAGATTTATCTGAATAACCGCCTATTGAAATATAACAATCAGTAGTAGAAGATGCCAAAACAGCGCTTACGGCATTCCCCGCTGTCCCGATTACCGGACAATTTGAAAGATCAAACGCGATTTCTTTGCCATCAACGTCAACATCAATCGCCGTTTCCCATATAACCGTTGAGCCATCTTTTAATTGAAGTAACGAATCCTTATCCGTATGACCATGGACACGCTGGATTTTATGCCGAACGCCCGCTGCGGCCGCCTTAGTAGCCGTTGCACCAGACCCTGTTCCGGCTGCGACTTCATTAAATTCGGTACCGCGGCTATGATTTAATGCTTCTTCGATTGGGAATATTCTTTGAATTGACATTATTCGCCTCCAGACGCTTTGACTATCTGATCAATTTTGTCTGCCTTTTTACCGGAAAGAACCAATTCTGGATATTTCTTAGCAGCATATTTAGTCATTTGTTTTACGGTAACGCTATCAGGATCGGCAATCATTTTTTCAACAAACGACAATCTAACCGGTTCAGGCTCAATTACTATTTCAGGTTTAATGACCTTTGTCGGTTTAAGCGCCTCGAAATCGTTTGAGTTGTCTCTAAGTAATCGCGTTGCAATTTCATCAGGGACATTGACAATATCATGCTGACCGGTCATAAATTTCAACCCATCGCCTTGATACAACTTGCCTATAAATCTTATTTGCATAACTACCTCATTTTGTTTGTTCTGGCTCATCAACCATTTTGTTGTCATATTCTTTATATAATTTTCGGCCCTTACCAATCTCAAAAACATTCGGAAAGTCTTTCAGTAATTGATCGGCCTTTACAATTGGAACATCGGCTTTATTTGTCTGCTTTTTATTTGGTTCGGCATGTAAAACCAAGCCATCACCACGATAGACCTTAAATCCGTTTAAATTACCTTTAAATTTCACTTCTACTAAGTCGGACATTCGTTGCCTCCTTTTTTGTTAAATTTCAAAATGTCAATTGCTTTTAATTTAAGAGAAATGGTGGGGAGGCGATACTCCCCACCTATCAAGAAGGAAAAACTAAGTAGAGGTACCAACTTTCGTTAGTAATGCAAAAATCCAGTCATATTGAGCACCGGCTGCTTCAAGAGCAATCGCAACACCCTTACCAGTTGCGGTTGTCGTAACATCGGCCCACAGACCGATATTGTCTCCATCTACGGCAGCCCATTCAATATGGTCACCGGCGGTTGTCGCCGCATTTGCCTGAACCAATACAATCTGACATCCGGGAACCATTGCCCATACGCTTCGTTTTGCAACGCCAACGCGGCTTGAATCTCCCGCTAACCACGCGGGTCCAAGATCGGCAATTGCGGCAGCGCTTGCAGATAAGGCCAAACCGTCAATTGACCACGCCACAGGACGGCCATCACTGACTGTTACCCCGGACGTAATAGGATAACCACAACCGTAAAACGGTGCATTACCATAACTCAGTTTGTAACGAATAATGTCATCAATATAGGCTACTTCAGAGGTATTTGAATTATTCCCGTAAAACCGAATCGCTTCGACTTTATCACGATCATAATTTCGAAGATCAATCTCACACCAATGATGCACTGTTCCCGCTGTTCCGGGTACGTTGATTGCACTTTGAGCAACACCGGAAATTGGATTAACAACGCCATCGTTTACGATTGCAAATTTCAACTCTCCGGCCGTCCCGAAGTGCGCAGAATTTGCAGCATGTTTCCAGAAACCAACATAGTCGGTGTCGCGCCAATCCATCGATGCACCGCGTCCGCCGATACCAGGAACGGTTGCAGATTCATTGATCAGTTTCGTTTGAACATACTGAGTTCCGTCGGTCGCCGCCGTGTTGGTAATTGACAAGCAATTAGTACCAACCCGTTTCCCTGTTGCGGCAACGGCATAATCCAAAGTTCCATTGTCCGATTCTGTCCAGTCGCCGGACGTTTCACAATCATTTACCTGTACGATATGATTTAATCCCGCCGAAAACATTAAATGTTTCAGCAAATCATACATACCCTGGCCGTTTCCACTGTTATCAACAAGACCGCCGAACTTTTGTTTCAAAAGATCGAGGGAAACTCCCGGTCTGTTTTTCTTCATTAAAGTCGTCAATTCATGATTCATATTTGACGCTCCTTTCGTTATGAGGGTGCCGCCGGGCGTTTACCCGGCAAATCCCTCAGTTTGGAAAATTACGCAGTAAGTGAGTAACCGATACCAACGATGTCCTCATTGTCGCCAGGAGTCCAAACGCGTTTGAAATCAAGGCGTCTGCTCATAACAACTTTTTTCTGCTGCACTTCGATGTCTTTATCCTGTTCGGACATAAAACCACCCTTATAGGCTTTCCAGAAAGCCGCTTTGTTCACCAACCCGATAATCGTATCGGTGGTTGTTGCACCATCATATATTCCATAGGTATTCATTTCACTGGAAACAAATTCAGAAACAATGATGGGTGCTCCGTCAAATCGGCCAAGTTCACCACGGCCAACTGTGAAATTCTGACCGTATTTGTCAAGAGTCATCACTTCGGTTAATCCCAACATCTGAATATAGCCACTAATGGAAGTCAACCAGATTAACTGACGCTGGTCATATCCAAAACGACCCATCGCCTTTCTGATTGCCCGTAGATTTGAAGTGCTAAGAGTTGAAATATCAACACAAGCATTGCCGCCGTAACCTGTTCCGTTACCACCATAATAACGCAATCCTTTCCATGAACTCCGAACGTCTGAACTTGTGATTCCAGAACCAGTATCCATGTGGGTAGTGCTGTCATCACCATTGACAATCGCATCTTCTTCAGCGTCCGCAAGGGCCTGTACAATTTCACGCCGCATTAACGGAATCATCGGGATAATGGCGTCTTCTTCCATTTCGTAAGATACCAGCATCCGAAGAGCGTGTTTTACGGCGGTGAATGTAAGTTTCCCGGAAGGTGGTGTAGCAGTCCCGATTTTTTCACTGGAATCATCGGTTGATTCTGCCATTTTATAGGCCCTACGTCTGGACCCACTATAGGGAACATCATAAGAGCCGGAACGCATAGGCATTTGGATTGCCTCAAATTGAGCGCCAACTTTCAATTCAAGCCGCAAGTCATCAATCATCTGGGCCGACATTGCAGTAGGAACCCAATCGGAACCATCGCTGGTATTGAGCGCTTTCTTTGCTTCGGATCGGATAGATGGGTGTGATTGCATCTCGAATTTCATCAACTTGTAGGAATCCATTTCTCTGATGTAGTTTGAATAATTCTGAAGGTTACCATCAGTCTGCGCTTTCGCAAGACCCATGATAAACAATGCATCATTCAATTGCATCAATTCTTCCATGCCGTCGTAATCGCCGGTTTTAACATAGCCTTTTCCATCGACAAACTTTGTTCTGGGTTTATACATTGCTTTCGTAATCCCATCGTCGTATCCCCAGAGTTTACGGACTTTGGAATTTTTCAGAGCAACATCAAAGACTTTCATTTCCTCGTCTTCTTGCTCTTTGGTTAATTTCTCTAATTTCTCGTTCGTGACTGTCTGGAATTCACTGACTGACCGCTGGGCTTCCGTAATCTCGGTACCCATTTTTTCCAGTTTTTCACGAGTTTCGGCAGAGTTTTTTGATTCTGTCTGCATGACTTCTGAGACTTGTCCGATAAGATTGGCCGTGTATGCAAATTTATCATCCGCACTCATCTTCGAAATCTCTTCCGCAGTTTTCACTGTGACTTTTACTTCGGGCATATTTGCCTCCTGTTATATGATGAGTTCGGACGTTCAACGCCTCTGTTTATCAATTAATCTATATTAAACATATTGGCAACTTTAGCCAACGTGTCAAAAGATTCCATATCCATAGGTTTTATAATCAATTGAAGTTTCTCAATCGACTCATTAAATTGTTTAATTATCGAATCGTCGGTAGATGTTATATCTTCTGCGAGTGTTGAATCGTCTACCCCGTCTGGCTTATAATTCTTATCATCGGGTTTCGGTGTGGCGGTTTCTAATATCTTTTGTAGTGTCCCCGACAATCCGTCAAGTGATGTCTTTAGGTTGTCAATACTATCAACGGCCTTTTTAATCGCCTCCCTGTTGTTGGCATTAAGCACCGCACCCGCTTTGGTTTTACCGGGGCCGGGCCTTTCTGCTCTGCGCATTTCACCACCGCACTTATTGCATTTAATATCAGAACAATGTTTGTCGGTTGTTGTTTCCCATCCACAATCAATACATTCACAATTATATTTTGCTTTTGCCTTGAACATATCGGAATAATCTTCGAAAAACTTAGTTCTGTCTACGGCATATTCCTTGCCGAATGTTTCACACTCATCGAAAAACTCTTCATATTGCTTGCGAGTTGCGTTCATATTCGATGGGATATTACAAGGTGAAAATTCCATTAATTCCCACTTTAAAATAGTAGCGCCGGTCTGTTTTGGCAATACAGGCTCACGACCGATTATTAAGGGATTAAAGCCAATACTACCGGAGTTAAGAAACCCATCCCGGTATTTACCATCTATCATTCTGGCAAAAGAATCATTTTCGACATCAAATATAACATCAGCGTCAAGATATTCATCAGTTTGCACGAAAGACGACACGTCAATTTTACCAATTGCCGGGCGTGTTTGATCTGTTAATCCATAATTATGTGACCATAAAACAATCGGATTTTTCTTTTTATAGGTTTCCAGTTTTGCACCCATAGGCTCCATGACTTCACCGTCTCTGTCTACTATACGCTCTGTTAATCTGAATGGTATCGGATCGCCAGGCTCACCACGTTTTGCTTTGTCTATTTTCGAATAACATACTTTGTTTGATTTATCCATTATATCACCTTTCATTTACTTACTGGAATTGTAAAGCAGCGTTCGTTCATATCGGAGGGGTATGTTCTGTCACCGCCATAGTCACCACCAAGTTGTGTAAACTCTGAATCTATTTCAACCTCTTGGCCATCTGCCAGCGAGTGACTATCCCTTACCTCTGCGTCTCGCATTGTTACCCAGCGATGTTTTTTATAGCCAACCTGTTTCATTGTTTCGGCCCGACTGAAATTCATACTCGTTACCATTTCAGTTCGTGCCACTAATTGCGCTCTGAATGTTTGATTGGATACGAAATAAGTCTCTAACTTTTCAGCAATATCATCTACTGATAGCCCGTCACCTACACCCTTACGGATTATATTATCAATCTTATCCTTGGTTGTATCGTTAATCTGTTTGGCATATTGGTCAGAACGTGACCCTATATAGGTCTGTACTCTTGGATTGGATATATTCACCGGCTTATCGGTACCAAGTTCTGATATTAAATCCTCACTGGCATCCACAACAGCCGATGTTATCGCTGGTTCGTTGGCCTCTTTGAAATTAGCAACCCATTTCTTATAATCGAATTGAACGGCATTTACACTAACTGATTTGTATATCTTCTGAGTACTGAGGTTTTTTAATACTTCCGCACCCTGTTCTTTGAATAATTTTGAAATTACTTTAGAATATTTTGCAATCTTTTTATCTGCTATGGCGTTAAACCTTGCCCTTGACGAGGCTACTTTAATCCTAAATGAATTGTGGTCACTTTCCTTTATTAACTTGTCAATAGATTCAAGTGCACTTTTAACGGGGAATTTGGGCAAAGAATCAATAACGTTTTGAAGTTTTTCCGCTGATTCATTTATGACCGATTTCTTGCTATTGACTGTCAATAACGGGACTAGGTTTGGATTGATATAAAACGTATTCATTGCCGGGTTGTCAATTGGTGCATCGCCAAATACCTTTTCCAATATCATATTGGGAGTTGCGCCACCATATTCAAACACTCGCTGTATAGCACTGGAGAGTTTCAATATATCACGTTTCAACGCTTCGGATTTAGATTTATCAAATGCCACCTTTATCGGGCGCCGGGTTATCCTGGGTATAATGAACTCATTCATTATCTGTTCGGTTTTGGTTATTTTGGGCATTATGGTATTTTCCCAGAATATAGAAATCTGACTATTCGTGTTACTAATTACAGACGAATCTTTCATTTTCATTCTGAGAATAGGCGGAACCCCGTAAACCTCACCAACCTGGTCGCCGCTATATACTCGCTGTTCAAGTGTCTGCATGTCCTTGTTAGACATGGACATCTGGTCCCATTTAAACCCATGAGATAGAAATATAACCTTACCAAATTTGTCCGAACCGGTATATTTGGAATTAAATTCATCAGATAGTTGTTGTAATTGTGGCAACTGTACCGGTTTGTCGGTTGTCAATATACCAGACGGCCGCGCCCCTTTTTTATAGATATTCTGATTTGCCTTTACCGATTGCAACTCTAGCTCAATGTCGTTTGCCGCCGCGCTGATTGGGCTTGTACCGCGCCACTCATTACTCGGGTTGAAGTATTTCCAGAATTGTATTTCCTCTGCTGATAATGGTACTTGTTCACCCCCAACATCAAATATATAACCACCGATATAACTGGTAGCACTTGGAATTATTCTGATACGATCTGGCCTCAATGGGAATATTGATTTTATCTGGCCGTCCCGTTTAATGTCTAATAACCATGGCACTTCGCCTTGTAATTCAAGATAACCAAAATGTTGTTCCCAGAAATCAAAATATGTTTGCCATTTATTCGGTCGTCTTAATACTTTAAGGTTCGGATCGTCGTTTATGTCAATAACCACACCGGAGTTTTTATTCGTTGCGATAAGTTTAAGGTTTGCTATTGTTTGCGATATGACCGTTACGCACCTATATACGGCAGTAACGGCAGAAAACACCGATTGATATTTTACTGAATAATCGTCTGGATATGATGGAAGTGCGGAACTGTAGCCATGGCCAACAACCAATTCGGGCTTAGTCGTCTTTTCTGTAGTGACTATATCAGTGGGATAACCGAGGGATTGTAATATGTGTTCTCTAAATCCAGCCAAATAAAGCCCCGCTAACTAAGAGTACAAACAAAAGAAAATATATTCCCGTTAGGGAATATCCAGCGATGTTTAATATCAGCCGTCTTGTTTTCATACTTTTAGTTTTGGGAACCTCTATCTCGTTTGGCTTCACATTCTTCTTATCAATTGGCAACGACCAAAACAAATATAGACACTGGAATGACAAATATACAATAAAAAAATGCAACGATACTAAAATAATTGCGGTGACTATATCGGAAACTATTGAATTATCAAACACTTAAATCCTTTTTATTTATATCAAATATTTTCATAATCGCTAAAATAGCACCGTATTCCATACCATAGGAAAACATCGGGTCGTTCCAAAAAACTTCTGCCGTGTTGCCCTTTGGAACGTCAATCTCGTTTCGATCAAACTTACCATTCTGGATTTCTTTAATCAACCCTATTGCTTGTGCCTTATCCATTATTGTCGTATCCTATATTTTATACGTGCAGATACCCAATATTAACGATATGAAAAACAAACACGCTATTAAAACTATTAAGATTATGTTGCTTTTCATTATGCCATACTCGGGTTTGATTCGTTGATTGTTTGCATTAGACCGGCCAGTGCATCGGGAACATCGCGATAGTCATCCAGTGGGTAGTTCCACAATTGGCTTAATCCCTCCGAGTAATTGTCCGGTGCGTCTTGCCAGTCTGATCTAAACTTGACAACTCCGGGTGTATAAAACCGCTCAAATGATTCTATCCTGAGTGTCTTTCCTTGTGAGTTTGTTATCCCTTCCACCGGTGCATATATCCATTGATCTTTTTCCAATTCAACCTTTAGAACAGAATCGGCATATATTTTCTGGAACCCGTTATCCTCAATCCCGATTATCTGGTATCGATACTTTTTATGCAGATTAGCGATTATCTTTCTGCCCTGTGTTGGCGTATATCTTTCAACATTCATTGCTATTATCAGAATATCACCCTTTTCGAAGTTACCCTCTTCACTTGAATAGTTTGGTATGGCGGCGGTGATCACCGGGGCATAACAGGCTTTTTCCGATTCACCAAGTGCCGGATCGTGATAGCCGTATATCTCACAGTTATCCAAATCAAGATGTTTAATCCCAAAATAATGACAATTATCTTTGATGAATATCTGGGTTTCATCAGGTAGACATTTTAACAAATACTGGGCGCTATATGACACTATCCCCTTTTCAGTCAGTAATTGCTTTAATACGTTATCGCTAAAGAAATCAGGATAGCGGAGCGTTTCGCTGTCATCCTTGTATACACCTTCCCATACCACATGGAATGTTTCAAGTCCCTCTTTGAGTAGTTTTGGGTTTAAATCTTCAATTATGTAATGATATAAATCATCAAAATGCCACGGTGTTCCGGTTATCTCAATACCTGAGTTCTGGTCTTGCACTAAATCGAAAGCATCTTCAAAAGCATTCTTGGTATCACGTCGCTTGGCCGCGGATTTGCGGTCTTCTTCATCGACTAAATCATCAAGTTTTAACCATGAATAATGCCGGGACGTTGTGCCGGTATCTATCCCCGCGGCATCAATAGAACCCTCCGCCTTTCGTTTTTTTGCCTTGCCGATGATAATAGACTCCGTCTGCCAGCGCGGCGATCCGTCTTTCCAATTACCATATAGCATCTTGAAACGGGCATTGAGTTCTAATTGGTTTTTAATCTCAGATAGTTTGTTCCGGGCATTTGTGGCGTTGTTCATCAATATCAAGATATTAGATTCCGGGTCTTCAATGAGCATATCAAGACAACCTGAGATATTATATATCGTTGTTTTGTATATCCGGCGTGGCCGAAGCCTGAGTATACGCTTGTATTTCTTACGATCAAAACGCATTTCCTGACACATGTCCCAATGAGTATCAATCCTCAGTTTGTCATATTTCAGAATTTTCTTGACAAAATAAAACGGGTCTTTGGCGGCAGCGTATTTGTAGCGGTATTCCTCAATAGTCAATGATAATCCGTCGGCCTTTATCTTAGCCTGAATATCAGCATCGTACTTCCCGGACAATACGGTATTGATTCGAGCGATCTGATCAACCATCAATGAGTTGTCTATTTTATATCATTCCTTTTGTCTAATAATTCATCAATTACGCTTTGCGGTTCGCCAATAAGTATGGCCTCTCGTATCTGCGAGTCTATATCTTCTATTGTATCTGTTGTGATAATAGGAATCTCTTTATACTTACCGCCCGAAGGGAATAATTCCATGGTTGCCCTGTCTGTAGCAATCACCATTTCCTGCGCAATTTTGAAATCGTAATCACTTATCGGATTACCATGAGTTGATTCAATATCTATCTTCGGTATCCATTCTGCCTTATTCGGCGATACCCTACCATCCCCATATCTTTGTAGTGGTAAGAATACACCTGGCATAATCTCTGCATATTCAGTACTGGCATTCGTTGATTTTATAAATTGTAACGCCTCGTATAAAGCCAGATACTTTATCACGTCTCCACGATCACCGTCAATTTTTACTTCATCAACCGACGCTATCTTGATATACAGATAACAGAATACGAGTATTAATCCCAATTGTATCATCCTTTCACCTCTTCAAAGTTGGCAAACTCTAAATCATCAATGCTGTTTAAATCCTCTTTGTCCTTTTTTGTCAGGTCAGTTACTGCCATGTCTACCTTGACCGGCGAATACAATCCAAGCAGTTTGTTTATTTCCTGTTGGGCCGATATTGCAGCGTTTGGATTCCAGTAGGTTGGATCGGTTGTGCATTTAGTATAAATTATTAACATTCGCCTAATTGCTATCCCGATTTGATGCAATCTGTCATCGTTTGTCAACTCTTTAATATATTTTTTTGCCTCTTTGATGTAATTATATGTTTGAGATTCACAAATATCCCAATCATACTTTTCTTTAATATATCGGACAATTTCAATTCCATCCATCCCAACAACTAATAATTTGATAATCTTAGTTACCCGATCCTCTTTTTCGATGTTGGTTACTTTGTTCTTACCCGACATAATTAATCAAATAAACTTTCTTTTATCATTTCATATGGTTGAACGTTTAAATAATCCTGATCTATTTCGCAAGGCTCAAATACAATATTATCATTCCATTTTAAAAGGTCGTTTTTAATATAAAACGGTTTATTGTTTTCCCTCATTATTTCAACAACATCATGCAAGAATTGAGTCCAATCTATTTTTCTTTCGATGTCCGGGAAGTGATTTAATTTGCCAATTTTAAAATGTGATGTGTAGGGCATTGCCATTTTTATCAAGTTCAGTGAATGATTATGATTTAACACTGGCTCCATACTTACCCATGTTTCAACATTATGCTCATTAAAATATTTAAGCATTTCAATTCTTTCACTTGCCGGGGCTGCGCCAGGCTCATATTCCAGTGAGTGTATATCATTATCAAATGTAAGCGTACAACCTACTTTGATTGAGTTTCCGAACTTTTTAATTATTTCAATGTCACTTATTGCTCTTTTACCGCCCTTGGTAAGTATGGCGACCTGTATATTGTTTTTGTATAATATTTCAAGTGCCTGTCGTGTTAACCCAAATTCATTATTTGCCAGACAATACGGATCGCCTGTAAATGATAATAATACCTGATTCTTTTCTCTTAGTTTCGGTGCTTCATTTCTTAGATTCTCGATAACGTTTTTACGACATTTAACGGTTTTATGATCATAATATTTGTTAAATGCCCTTTTAATATTTGGGACATAACAATAAAAACAATTGTGATCACAGCCTTCGTACAAATTAAGCGCAAGTGGTGAATACTCCCTTGCTTTTCCCTTTGGTTCATAGATTACTGACATTTTTCAACCCTTCCTTTTTAAAATAAAAGTACCTTTTTCTTTCTATAAAATATCCCGTAATATTTTGTATACCTCTAATATACAAATACTTACACAATATTTCCAAGGCAATTCTACTTAAAAAAACTCGGCATTGAGATATTATTTTCTTGTCAAATCCAAGAATAGCAAGCAAGCCATTATTAAGATTTCCCATTCCGGTCTGTATCATAGTACAAATTATATATCCAACATAATCTTTTTTGAATATTATTTCAAGTTGCTCAAATGGTATTCCATAGGCATCTAGGTCAATTATATCATATTTTGACAAATCTAAGCATTTTAAATATTTACGGTTATCGCCAATCAAAATTCCCGATTCTGATATTCTTTTTTGGTCTATTTTTAATATGCTAATTTCTTTATCTGTTTTGTTTTTAACACTATCCCATAACACACCCTTCCCAGAATAACATTCTAAAATATTGACTTTCTTTTTTTTTATTAGGTTCAATACTTCCAAGCGGAGTCCAATTTTTTCGTCGATATATGAATTATCTGTTTGCTTCAATTAACCCCTTGGTATATCTGTATGCCTTTAATATTTGACAATTCTTCTATTTTATCAGAAATATCAATAAAAATATCTGGGTTAAAAGCAATTAATATGTAGTTTTGATTATACTTGGAAGTATTTATAGTTTTTTTTGTTGGTCGGGCATTTTGGTTATCCATCTCAAGCCAGTCAATATCAATATCGAGGTCTTTCAGTTCGTCGAGTTCGACGTTCAATAGTTCCCAGTCCCAATCGGATTCATTGGATTTATTATCGGCCAAACGGCTGGCTTTTTTCTCCGCTTCT
>Ga0265595_1002095_pt1 | contig 14063 bp, 10 predicted proteins | sample saktaG_15_FD_190148 | JGI IMG/M metagenome (GOLD analysis project Ga0265595, IMG submission 190148) | Saline water microbial communities from Sakinaw Lake, British Columbia, Canada - sak_2013_06_06_50m | ecosystem: Environmental > Aquatic > Non-marine Saline and Alkaline > Saline ... | reverse complement strand
GAGAAAATCGGGATTCATAGCTTCAAGTATCGCTTTAGGTCGCATTCCATAGCTGACGGCACATACGGGCATGCCTGCGGCTTGTGCTGCGGTAATATCCTTTTCACTATCACCAACCATAAGACAATTACTGGGCGGGATTTTGTATTGATTGGAAACGTAAAGCAAGGGGGCAGGGTCCGGCTTTTTCTGATCCAGTGAGTCACCGCCAAGAACCGGATCGAAAAATCGGTCGAGGTCAAAATGTTTGAGAATGTGTTTGGTATAGATGAATGCTTTGTTGGAAATGACAGCCATTGGAAAATCTGTCAACTGATCTAATGTATTCTTTATTTTCGGGTACGGAAGCGATGTGTCCAGTAAATGTTCCGAATATAATTTTCGATATTTGATATCGGCTTTATCTAAAAGTGTCAAATCAATTGCAGATTCCGGATCATTGAATAATACCTGCGCGAAAGACCGTTTGACCAACATGCGGATTCCATCGCCAATAAATCCAACACATTGAAGTTTATCAATTGAATTGAATCCGAAATAATCAAGCGTAAGATTTACAGAGGTCACAATATCCAGGCTGGTATCAATCAGAGTGCCGTCGAGATCAAAAAGGATGGCTTTGAATTGGTGTTTTTTCATAGAGATAATTTAGTCGGAATTCGGACAAAGCCAATTACTTGTGACGGTTTAAAATGAACCTAAAACATTTTTATTTTTGCGAGATGTTTTGTATCATACACTGTACTTTGACTTAAATAATTAAAGCCTGTTGCCTGTGTGTTATTAAGGAGAGCTGAATGACGGAAAAGAAAGAAACAACAAAACCTCGGATTCAAAAAGGATTTTTGAGCCGGTTGTTAAAACGCAAACATGATCCTAATCAACGATCATTCAGTCTCAGAGCGCTGGATGTTGTCGAGAAAATTGGAAATAAATTACCGCATCCGGCAACCTTGTTCGCAATTTTTGCATTACTGACGTTGATATTTTCATATATTATTGAACGCATGGGTGTTACTGCCGTACATCCGGGTACTGGTGAAACCATCCGGGTGATCAATCTCTTAAGCGGAGATGGATTCCGGTTTATCTGGTCTACAGCGACGGATAATTTTGTGAAATTTCCACCTCTTGGTATTGTGCTAGTTGCGATGATTGGTGTCGGCGTTGCTGAAGGTTCCGGATTGCTGACTGCGGCATTGCGGCATCTGGTAACATCGGCTCCAAAACGTCTGATAACGATGGCAGTCGTTGCCGCAGGCGTTTTATCCCATCTGGCATCCAGTGCCGGGTATGTAATTTTGATTCCGTTGGGCGCAATGGTATTTGCAGCAGTTAAACGGCATCCCTTAGCGGGTCTGGCCGCTGCATTTTGCGGTGTGTCCGCCGGATTCGGAGCGAATTTTCTAATTGGTACAATCGATCCGATTTTATCCGGCCTGACCGAGTCGGCAGCAAATATTATTGATCCCGGTATGAAACTGAGCGCTGCGATCAATGTTTATTTTATGATGGCATCTGCTGTAATGGTAACGATAGTAGGAACGTGGGTGACGGAAAAATTCGTTGAACCGCGTCTCGGTGAATATACCGGTGAACTGGAATCCTTTGATAAAATCGAGCCGAAAGAAGCCAAAGGCTTGCGGTGGGCGGGTATTGCTGTACTCTTTACTATCGGTCTGTTTCTGATTCTGACGGTGCCGCATAATGCTTTATTAAGAGATCCGCTGACCCATTCGATCCTGAAATCTCCGTTCATGACCGGATTGATCACGGCGATCCTGTTTTTCTTTTTCATACCGGGACTGGTCTACGGAATTGTCGTCGGAACCGTAAAAAATGACAAAGATGCGATCAAGCACATGACAAATTCAATGAAAGGGCTGAGCAGTTATATTGTACTTGTCTTTTTCGCTGCCCAGTTCGTTTTTTATTTTAAAAAGAGTAACATTGGTGTGATGATCGCCATCAAGGGCGCAGAGTTGCTGCAACATATTGGATTTACCGGGATTGGACTGGTGATTGCGTTTGTGTTTGTGTCGGCGTTTATCAATATGTTCATGGGCAGCGCATCGGCGAAGTGGGCCATCATGGCGCCGATTTTTGTGCCGATGTTCATGTTGGTGGGCTATTATCCGGCAATCACTCAGGCTGCATTCCGTATCGGTGATTCAGTAACGAATGTCATAACACCGATGATGAGCTATTTTGCCCTGATCGTTGCCTTTGCTCAGAAATATGACGAGAAGGCCGGTCTGGGAACAATCATTGCCACAATGTTGCCCTATTCTATTTTTCTGACGATAGCGTGGATATTACTGTTGATTATCTGGATGTTGTTCGGTCTGCCAATCGGACCGGGCGCACCGATTTATATGCCATAGTAATAAATTGATCATCAACGGAAAGGAATATATTCCATGAATAAGCCTATTCAAATTACCGATAAGACCTATTGGATCGGCGTTAACGACAGAGAAACCGATATTTTCGAAGCGCTCTGGCCAATTCCCAAGGGTGTGTCTTATAATTCGTACCTGATTATTGATGAAAAAGTGGCGCTGATTGACACAGTGAAAAATTCCTTTGTCACGCACCTCATTGAAAAAATTCAGTCACTGATTGGAACTGAAAAACAGGTAGATTACCTGATTATCAACCACATGGAGCCCGATCATTCCGGCGCAATTGACATTATCGCTCAGATGTATCCGGACATTATAATCGTCGGTAATTTGAAAACCATCGAATACCTTGAAGGGTACTATGGAATTAACCAGAACATCAAAGTCATTGACGATGGTGATGTGCTTGATCTCGGTGAGCATAAGTTGTCCTTTCACCTGACCCCTATGGTGCATTGGCCGGAAACGATGATGAGCTATGATATCCAGGATAAACTCCTGTTCACGGGAGATGCTTTCGGTGGTTTTGGTGCGTTATCGGGTGGATTGTTTGACGATGAGGTCAACGTCGAGTATTATGAAGAAGAAACGCTACGTTATTATTCCAACATTGTCGGCAAATTCAGCCCTATGGTACAAAAGGCTTTTGTTAAGTTAAAAGGTCTGGATATTAAAATTATTGCATCGACACATGGCCCGGTCTGGCGCACAAATCCCGGATTGATTATCGAGCAATATGATCGCTGGAGCCGTTATGAAGCGGAGGAGGGTGTCGTGCTGGCTTACGCTTCCATGTATGGTAATACCAAAAAAATGGCGGAAGCGGTTTCTCGGGGACTGGTGGAAGGTGGGATCAAAGAGATTCGCATGCATGATGTCTCCCGAACCCACGTATCTTATATGCTGAAAGATTGCTGGCGTTATAAGGGAATTATTCTGGGCAGTGTAACCTATGATGTCAATCCGTTGATTACTATGAAACACCTGACGGATTTGCTCGAAGCTAAACATTTGAAAAATCGGACTCTCGGAATTTTCGGTTCTTATGGCTGGAGCGGGGGAGCGGTAAAATATCTGCAGGGATTTGCTGAGCGTACGAAATGGGAGCTTGTGGAACCGGTTGTGGAAGCTGAACGCCGGCCTTCGAAGGATATTCTGGACCAGTGCCGGCAGCTGGGTAAAAATATGGCCGGTAGAGTACTGAATAATGGGAAGTAGGATTTATAGCGGGGCGGTTGAGCGTTTGCGCCGTGCTGATCGTCTGGAAGTGATGCAGGTTGATCGGGTCGTCGAAATCTGCCTGAATCAGGGAGATTTTAAAACAGTTCTGGATTGCGGGACCGGCAGTGGTGTCTTTGCCGAAGCATTTTTCAAAAATGGATTACAGATTGCCGGTGTCGATTTGAATCCCGATATGATTAGCACTACACGGGAATATGTACCGGGCGGGGAATTCAAGGTTGGGCATCTTGAAAACTTGCCTTTTAAAGATAAATCCTTTGACCTGGTGTTTTACGCCCATAGCCTGCACGAAGCCGGTGATCTGAGTCTTGCCCTGCGTGAAGCCCGAAGAGTCGCCAGGAGCCACGTCATTGCTCTTGAATGGCCGTTTCGGTTCAAACTGCATGGCCCGCCGATCTGGCATCGCATCCGGGTTGGAAAATTGCGCCAGGTAGTCAGACAACTGAACTTCACTCAACTGACAATTGAAAAGGTCGGCGATCAGAATCTGTTTATTCTGACTTGTATTGATAATAACGATATAAGAAATAAATAAACGACAAATGGGTGAATAGGAATACACTAAACATCATACTATAAAACAGGCTTGAGAAATTCGCTTCAATGCCTGATATCATATACTGCGAATAACTTATCAGCGAATAGAGACTTTTTATGATCCCTATTCCAAACATCAATGATAGAAAATTGCAGGCCTGTAATAATCGTTTATCGACCAACAATATCTCTTTTCTAAACAATAAAATGAATAGAAAATATAATACGGATTTAGCAGTGCTGATTATTTCGGCTGAAATACGAGAGTACCTGTACTGGATAATTCTTGATATAACTGGTAATTTTAAAATAAACAATAGTACAAAGCAGCCAATCAGAAATTGTAAAACTATTTGAATATTTTTAGTTGATTTCTCTTCCTGATAAAAGGCAACAAGAAATACCAATATTATTACCATGACAACCGCTGACAAAAGCGATATACTATTTGAAATTATTGGGTTATTTACGATTGACGGTACTACCATGTGAATGATTTTTTTGACAATTTCAAAAATCAATGCGATTATTAAGGCAACAGTAATTTTTGTGATATGCATTATTACCTCCACATTATTATGTTTTACCGGCCAGGCCAGAGCTACGAGGTGAATCGATACAAATTCAAGAATCTGGGTATCATCGAACAACTCACCTCGTCACTTCTGCCTAACAATGATAGTTTATGTCCACTGGTGGACAAATATGCGATAATAACCCTCTCCGCCAACAGTCTTCGACTCTATTTTGATGTAATACCAACCCGCCGCTGCAGGCTGCCATTCGCCAATCCGGGCAATGTAATTCCCGCTTCCGTCACTGTCACTGCGCAATTCGCTTCCCATTGCATCATATAAAGTAATTTTCACCGGGATCGCCGAAGCCGCAGGTAGTTCGATATTGTATCCGTACATTGGATCGGCGTAAAATTTTATATAATCCACATCGCCGGCTGGCATGATCGAGTGCTTTTGTGATGGCCCTTCTTCTTCAAAAGTGATTTCAGCAGCGGCTTGCATTGAATTGTCTGGCTCATACATATCATGATCTGGAACATCTGACAGTACCGCTTCGCTGATATCACTGTCGCCAAAGTTGTTTTTGGCTTCTACAGCGTAATAGGGCTCATAGTAGTCATAATCATAATCATCGTAAGATGAATGACCTGTGGTGTGCAATTCTTCAAGCGAATTTTCATTGGTTCCGCGGTATACCGTGTAGTCCGAAGCGCCATCAACGTCCGCCCATTTTAATTCAATGGCGTCAGTTGTTTCATTATAGACGGCCGTCAATCCAGATGGTGTATCCGGCGCCTCAAAGAAGGAACAGGAAAAGGAAAAAATAACGATCGAATAAAGCAGAACAGTTGTGAATAACTTAACATTGGATTTCATCGAAGGACCTTTCTAAAGAGTAAATTATTATCAATCATAAGCATTGGTAAAGTTCGTTCCGGTCATTTTTAAGAGTGTCATATCGGATGCATCATTTATTCTCCTATTTTAATTATTCTGACAGTCAATGCATCAGCCGTGAGCAGTGGAAAGGCAGGGGATTTACTTGATCAACACCATTTTTCTGGAAACCGTAAAATCTCCTGACCGTAACCGGGCAAAATAGAGTCCCGAACAAAGTTGGGAGGCATCCAGAATTTCCGAATATTCTCCGGGATATTGAATATCATCTATCAACGTGCGCACAATCCGGCCGTGGATATCCAGCAGTGTCAAATTGATTCTGGAACATTTGGGGATAGAATAATGTATTATCGTGCTTGCATTAAAGGGATTTGGATAATTCATAACCGAATAATCACGAAGGATACTATTGTTATTTTCAAATATGTCATTGGGTCTATCGGATAATTTCTGGATAAATATTTGTGAACTTAACTCCTGGTATATCGATATAAATCCTGCTACCATATACTGATTGATTCCACATTCAGTCATCGAAAACAGGTATTTAGCTGCCCCGTCATAAAAAGTATACTCCCACAGGATATTTCCCAATGAATCACATTTTGTAACGATGGCATTTCGATCGCCGTCGAGACCGCATATCAACAGGTTATTACTCTGATCAATAAATAAATTATTGGGTTCAAGCCGGCTTTGGCCATAAAAGTGGACCCATTGCTTTTTGTAAGATGTATCAAAACAGGCGATATAATAATCATGAGATTCATCAAAACTCAAAAAACCTGGCGAACCAAGGATATATAAATGATCATTTTTATATTCCATGTCAATCAGCAGATTGTGGCCCGAATACCAGTCCAGGAGCTCAATAACAGAAATAGAATCCAAAACTCCGTCATTGTTCAAAATATAAAAACAGGCTTTCTCAGCGATCACATCATCGCTCTCGGCAAAGCTTAAATTGGCCCCGATGACGATTTTATTGTTTGGTAAAAATTCTACGGAGATTCCGACACCGGTAAAATAGTCGTCATGGGGATACGTGGTGCACCAGTTGGTTTGTCCATCCTGCGATAGGTTCATCAGCAGTACACTGTCGCTGTGAAAACCCGCGATCAATATTTCATTATTGGGCGTAATACAGACGTCACATCCATAGTTGGAATAATCCGGTTCGAAATAGGTATTGCTCCACAGAACATTACCACCACTGTCTATTTTGGAAACCCACAGCTGAAGTTCCAGCTGCCCGGTAATGATGACATCGTTGTCGTCTAGTACGACGGCGTCCATATAATTATAGACATCGGGAATCGTGCTTGTTTCAACGGTTCGGGACCATTGTTCATTTCCGGCGCCGTCTATTTTCATGGCCTTGATGTTATGATAATAATCCGGGTTCCAGCCCCATTCACGACACAGAACAAAGAAATGGTCATCGCCCCAGTCCCTGATAATTCTCGAATCGTCATTCAATTCGGAGCCTATGTAACGGGTCCAGTCATTTGTGACTGTCAGATTCTGTCCCAACAACAAGGATAGTGTGAAAGTCAAAAATAAAATCGTCCTGAATGTCATTTTTACCTCCTGAAAGGCAAGGTTTAGCCGCGCTGGATGAAATAGCGCCGGTCCTCTGTGAATTCTTAAATCTTTCAAAAACTCGCCGCAAACTCTTGAAATCATCAAAAAAAAATCTCTCGACGGTATCTCCACACAATGGATAAAGCCTTTTAATATCAATAAAACTGAAATCTTTTACCAAATTGACTAATTGTTCCTGTATATTCTTTTGGCATGCAAAAATGTGAAATAATTAATTGATTTATATCCTTAATATATTTCAACACATCTTTTTGGTTATCAACGTTAGTTAATATTGTCCAGCCCTCTTTACTTTGAGATATCGACATTATATTTTTTTCGATATTTGAAACATATAAGTATTTTTGAGTACCATTTGTTGATTTTGACAAAGACCACTTATTTACTGAAATTGTATTAGCTCTAAAATTATATACTTTAGGATTATTCCGTGACCAGTTTCCAGCTTTTGATATATGTCCAACCAACTTTAAATCATTTTTTATTTTTGATATTTCCCGAATCTTTGGAGAATTACTTAGATATGATATTCGTTTAAATTCACTTGGATTAAGATTAATTCCACCTCCAATTGAAGTTATACATCTAGTTTCAATCTGGATATTATTTAGTTGATTAACTAAATCATTTTGTTTATCAACTAATTTATTATAACCACTTACTTCTTTTGAACTATACCTATTTAATGTTCTTTCTTTTTGTTTAATTTGTCTTTCAATCAATTCTATAGAATTCTTCAATTGGATATAATCTGAAGGTGCTAGGTCTGAAATATCTAAGTTTGAAAAATAATCTTCAGCTAATCCAAGAAAATATTCGTCGGAAAAAGAACCATTGTATTTATTAAGTAGATCAGATATATAGTATACTTTCGAATTATTTCGAATATACCTCAAATTTAAATACGGATTATCATCTCCAATATTTGAGGTATATTTATTATATACGGGATATGAAAAAGCTGTAATGGCAAGCATCTTTTTTGTTTTCTTCGGTGTAATATGAGATGGTAAATTGACTGAAAGAAGCTCATCCAATTCAATCTTATTGTTTATATTCATTCCATTAAGCCAATTAATTAAGGCCATAATCCTACCAACTGTATTCAATTCTTGTAGCGTTTTCTCAGCTCTTATATATTGATCATAATTAAGGTTTAGATGCTGAATAGTTTTCCTAACCGCATTACTTGGATGTACTTTTTTATCCATTCTTTCAACATCTGCAAGAAATTGATGTGATAGTATTGCTCCAATATTCCCATCTGTGACAGTCCCAATAGAATCAGGATAAAACCAATATCGTATCTGTGTATGACCTTCTCCTATATCATCTAAAATACTACGTTCATCCTTTGTAAAAAAATTAGTAACCGATCTTGTGATTTTTTTCTTTACAAGATTATGTTTATTGGGGTCGATACCTGTACTTAAAGTTTTAAAAAATTTGTCAGCTTCAAGTACGACTTCACCTGTACGAGTATTTTCAAGAAGCCCACCAAAATTTACTTTTGCGAATCTATTATCCTTATCTTTATCGAGACTAATGTAGGGAGAATTATTACCGTAATGAAATATTGATCTGTAAATAACTGCAATATCGGAAAGAGATAAAGGATGTCCTGCAATTGATTGGCTATTCGAAGCCCTTCCATAGAAATATAAATCATTATTATAATCAACTTCGACCGCTTCTAGAATTACTCCTGATGATAGAAAATCCTCGATGCTATTTAGATCGATTGGTTTAAGTTTTGGTGATAGATCTAGTGTCTTAATATCAAATTTTACTGGAATAGTATTTAGAGTAATTTCCATTTTAGCATAATCATTATTAAATACATATACTTCTAAAAAATCAATTGATGAATTTTTACTGTTAATTATATCATTAATTGGATGTCTAATTATTGAATGATATTTATTAAAACTATCCTTCGCATTTTCTCCTTTAAGAAACACTCTAATTTTATGGGTATTATAGTATAACTGATAATGTCCTTCTCTAAATAATCCTACCCATGCAGGTTGTTCAGATCCTTCTGGATAATGAGATAAAATATTAATAAGAGGTAAAGTATCAGGTTTAGTAGAAGCCAACAAAACGTCATGACATAATATTGAATAAGGTTCTAAATACGGCTGAACCAGCCCTTTGATGTCATTGGTGTATTGAGGTATTTTTTGAATTATTTGTCCTACAGTTTCACCATTATGTGTAATAACTGATTTATTGACCATACTACTATAGTCTATTGTAACCCAATTACTTGATTTTAATTGTGAAAAAAACTGTCTGCTATATTTAAAATCATTGTGTGATAAAAACTGTATTATTATCCAAAATAATAGTGTGACTCCTATAATTATAATTCCAGTTTTAATGTAATTTTTAGTATGTATATTTGATGAAGATTCCGAAAGATTTGTATAAAAAATAGTATCACAATTTTTACATGTTATTTTTAAAACCTGATTAGTTACAGGAATTCTGTACATTTTATTGCAGTTAGGACAACTAATATGTTCGAATCGATCCATTATCTTACCAAATATATAGATTATTTTGTCTTCAATGGATTACTTTTTATCCAACCTTCCTTTTTTAGATTATCTCCAGATAATCTTTTAATCCGCTGAATGTTTTTTATTTTTGAATGATCAGGAGAAAAAATAATTTGTTTTATTGAGGGTAATAATAGTATACCAAATACAGAAGTATTGTCTTCTATTTCAATTATTTTTATAGGGAATATATCTTGCACTCCAGCCTTATCTATTGAATATACATCGAATCTGCCATCATTTATTTTTATTACTTCAAATGGCCACAAATCTTTAATACCAACATTATTTACATTGTAAAGTTTTATTTCTCCATCGACATAATCTTTTTCTATTATCATTGAGGGTATAATATCTTTTAGTCCAAGATCATTTACATTGTAAATCTTTATTACTATATCATCAGAGCTTTCTTCAGCCACTTGATCTGGAAACATTTCCTTTAATCCAAAATCACTAACTCGATAGACAGACCAAAAACCATAGAATTTATCACTTTCGATTATTTCATCGGGGAATATATTTTTTAATCCATATTGATTGACTGAATACACTTTATATGCATTAGTATGAGAATCTTCATCTATAATTATACTCGGGAACGTATTTCTAAAACCATAAGAATTAGTTTTATATATTTCAATATCTTGACTTATCAAATTTGTGTTAATAAATAATATCAGGAATAGAAATAAATATTTTAAGTGTTTTAGTAAACGGTTCATTGTTTTAATATAACCTCTAACGGGTAATGTCTGAAATACGCCGATGAAAAATAAATAGTAATTTACTTATTATAAATATCATCTAAATCTCCGATATTCCAAGTTTGTAGAACAGCTAGGCGTTATTTCCATCTTATGGTTTGCGGTTTCTTTTACTATAATGTTTTCTATTGTACTCAATTGTTTGTTTTACTTCTTCCTTTGTGCGGAAATCGCCAGGAAACCATGTTGCGATACTATAACAAGGAATTTGAAATGTTAAATCAACCCAATCATTGTATTCATATTTGGAGAAGAAAGTTATATCGAGGATGTTATTTCTCTGCTTTTTTGATTCAATAGTCATCAAATATCCAAAAGGAAAAAATGATATTTCACTAACAGACTCAAATTCACCCTTCGTATTGGCTATTATGGAGACTCCAGTTTGTCGCCCAACATAAGTTGGATTATAATAGCAATATATTCTCAATGAATCTTCGATATATTTATGTTCACGATTTAAAACAAATTTCACCAATTCAGGATGTAGTTTTCGAAATTCAGGACCATTCGCAGAAAAAAACATACACACAATTTGTTTAATCACTCTCTGCGGAAATATAAAATATGGATAATGTAATGTTGGTTTTCCAGAAGTATAGTGAATAATTGATGCTGCTTGATATACCCAATCTAGATATGAATTACCGTACCAACTTCCAGTATCATTATTACATTTTTCACATAAAGTGTAACCACCAGATCCACGTTGATATATTCTGGTTTTAATATCCTCAAAATTGGCTTTTGTAATATTTCGAATAAATTCTTCTCCTTTCGCCATATGAGCAGGCTCATTATTATATGCTTTTTGTGGTGGAACGTGTTCGAAGGATAACTTTCGATATTTTCCACAAATATGACATATGCCATATTGTTTTGGTCTAGACATTATTTATATCCGCTAACATGCATTTATATTGCATATACTATCCAAATCAATATTTTTCGATTAAGTAACAAATTCTCCATCCAGACACTTTTTAAGAAAGTTTATAAATCAGGAAACCGGATTGTTTCTGCATACACAACCTTTGATACTCCGCCGAAAATGCAAGTCGGCTGTACTGTTTGATTAGCGGACGCATACTAAATACTTGTTTTAATCTTACCAGAATAATGGCCGGTATAAATAGCCAGTATTGCTCAGTTTCTCCAGTCCGGTCCCGTCAAAATTGATTTTATAGAGATGCCGTTCGTTGTCGCCGGTAAAATAGATGGTTTGATTGTCCTTTGAAAATGAGGTATAGCCAACAAGATTGAGATTACTTAGGTCGATTAATGTCTCTTGTTTTGTCCTGGTATCAATTTTCGCTATATAATGGGAGTCATCATTAAACTTTGGCGCCACAATGGTGTTACCATCATAACTGATCGAAAAATTTCCGTAGGTATATTCAAGGTTATTGGTTATTTGTTCTTCGGATGAGCCGTCAGGTTTCATTCGAAAAATATTATAGATGCCATCAACATTTTTACGGTAATATATCCAGTCATCAACGCCGCTGCATACCGGATTGGTGACCGAATACTCGCGACTGATGATTGTGATATTACCGTTCCAATCCATAATGCCTATCGATCGTAACCCGTCAACGTTTACATCGAACAGGAATACTTCAAGATGCTCAGAATACCTCCCGGAAATGAAAGTACCGTACCCGGTGATATTGTATGAATTTAGTGTGTCTTTTGTTGTAGCGTCTATAACGTAATACATAAAATTGGAAGGGGAGTGATACCCGATTTTAGTTTTAGAATCCAGCCAGATCGGATAACACCCGTTTTGAAAGGTATAAGTAAGCGTAAACGCTTCATTACTCATATGGAAATTGGAATTTAAATCATAATAAAGAACGGAATTTTCCAGTATTTCTCCGAAATCTCCCCAGGTTACAGTAATGGATAGTCCCCCGGTACTCGGATTCATGTGTAAAGAAACCGGTGTCGTCACTCCCGGTACCACAGTAACATTTGCTGATCCGAAATAAATAAGATTACTGTTACTGTCAAATGCCCTGACATTTAAACTCCACGTTCCAACGGGAATATCCTCTACCAGTGCTGTTGCGGAATCGGTATAAATATCAAAGGTGAAGGAAATTGTATCTTCACCGGCTTTTGATAAATACCCGTTCAGTGCGGTTACTTCAGATGGCATATTCGTAATATTGAAGCTAAAACAAAATTGCCCGGTTTTATAATCGGGATTATCATTTTTGGTTTTCAGAATATTTTTTCCACAGCCTGCGATAAGCACAAGTAATACAAAAAGAATAAAACTTCTTGCCTTCATCATCTTACCCTTTCAATGATTTTATGATTTTTAAAATAGGTTTTGCATCATACAATCTGCTTGTTTTTAGATACTTTTTTTCCATTCCGTTATCAATTAATGTTTTTTCATTAAAGAATATTCTTTATCAGTTTCGTTCACTGCCAGTTATTCAGTCATAAATACCAGTTTTGTCAATGAACAATTATCGTGCGAAATTCGTTCAGAATGTTCGTATCACCGGTAAAGCGGATCTCCGATCATCAATAGTGGTATCGACTTCGCAGATACAGATCCGTAACCACTTCAGATGGTTATAATGCTCTGTGGTTTTCAACCTGACAAGATATTCGGTGTGGCAGCGGGGTCAGTATTGGACAGATGAAAAGTTTTGGTTATTGATACAATCCGACAGCATGAATGTCATCAGAATATCAAAGAGCCAGAAAAATCTCCCTTTAAACAACTTCTGAGTAATATCTAACATTTTATTTTCGTAAAGTCAAGGATAATATTGAGTAAGCGTATTGTCTTTCGTGACGCGTTACGGATTACGAGTTACGGCAAAAAGTAAAGTAAAAGCTGGATATTTTGATCATTATTCATATATTGTTCAGGAAGTGCTCAGAACTGATGATAAAATTCGTTGCAGCGGTGGCGGCGACAGTTAATGTTCAACCAATCTTTTGATTTCATGGAGGAAATGATGACAAAAAAAGAGCTTGCCTTGCAGTGGATGAAGAACAATACCCGGGTGCCTGCGGAATTTCATGACCTGTGGGCCCGGTTTAAAACGGAACTGGATGACGCCATGCAATTACCGGATACAAAGGTCGCGCGCTGGGATATCGGTCATTCATTGCATAAAAAAAACGAACCCTGTCAATTAATCTGGCATGAAGGTACGTTTAAAACCCGTCTGTCCGGTCCGAATATTGATGCGCTCAGTGGCAAGGGCGATATTACAATGAGAATGTTTGTCTATGATCTGACGAAACCGATCCATGCCAATTTTAAAGAAATTGTTGAAGCGGAAGTGTTGGCGGATAAGGCGGAAATAAACAAAAATAAATTGCATCCTGACGGCGATCCGAAAGTGATGGACTATATTCATAAAGCCTGGGCCTGCTATTCGATTGTCGATACGGTCAATAAACTGTATGAACCGACTTCCCGGAAGCAGCTGGATGATTCCAAAGTTCTGCTTCAGAAAGCCCGTGATGTCAATCCGGGTGATGAGCATTCGCAGT